>Ga0308407_1000016_pt1 | contig 189101 bp, 142 predicted proteins | sample HotsprSampleMSe2_FD_203476 | JGI IMG/M metagenome (GOLD analysis project Ga0308407, IMG submission 203476) | Hot spring phototrophic mat microbial communities from Mushroom Spring, Yellowstone National Park, Wyoming, United States - 20060911_MSe2 ...
ATTTACAGGAGCGAAGGATAGTGAAAAGAATACCGGTGGATAATTCCTCACCATATGATAATCGCCGCCGGCAGGAACCTCTTTTCCTTAACGATTCTCAATTGGTTATGGTCTTTAAAAATGTTGATTGGAGGGAGTGGAAGGATGACCCCTTCTACCGTCCTATGGATGAGAAATTGAAGGGGAAGCCAAATCCTTGGGTGGATTCGAGCCAATATTTCTGGTATGCTCTTGTATTGTATAATTTCAAATCTGATACATACGACACCTTATTGTTTGAAAAAGACTATTATGTTTGGTACCAGAAACACAATAATCCATTTGTTCCTGATTATTGGATTTGGGCTCGTGCTGGGTCTGAAATAACCTTTCCTTTTGGCTCACCACAACTTTTTGTAGGGAATACAGGCAGATACATTCTTTTTGGGTTAATTAATGGACATAGGAATGGTGAAGATATAAATGGCTGGCTATTGTATGATGTGGTTGAGAGAAGAGTGAAATGGAAAAATACTCAACTACCACTTAATTCCGGGGTTTATTCCATCAAAGCTTATTTTTCTCCTGATGATAAATATATAATGGCAAACTGTGACGTCATAGTCGATGTAGAAACGGGGAAAATTATATACGACCTGAGCTTTAATGGGGGTAATCCATTGCTATTTAGTACGTATGCTGGCCGCCCCTCTCACGATTGGAAATATATTGTGCAATTGTTTTTGTGGGGTGGTGACCCTGATGAAAATTCTATTCTGCTTGTTCGCAACCCGTGGTACTTAACCACCCAAGGTAGTATTAATGGTGTCGAGGTAGAAGGGACTTTGCATCCAAATCCAACCAATGGGATGGTGATTATACCATTGGACAATTTCCCAATTGGTGCACCCACAAAAATTGTACTTTCTTCTCTGCAAGGTGCAACGATAAAAGTGCTGTTCGACGGGATATTAAACGAACCAATTTTTATGTTCGACACAGCGGAAATACCTTCGGGCGTATATTTTGTAACAATACAAGCAAGTAGCGGGAGCAAGGTTTACAAACTGATTGTGCTTAAATAGATTAAGGCAAATTCGCTCGAGCAGCGATATTCATCAAAATTCCTTTTTCCTTATTCGTGATATACCCATTTTTCATTAGCCAGTTAGTCAAATGTGCCATACAACTGACAAAATCACCGTGATTGCGAGAATTATTGATACAGTCTTGAATTTTCTGTGAAATTCTCGTACCATCGTCAAGCACCTTATCTTGGATTTCGGTCTCAAATCGATTGCCATCCTTATCAACTATCACAATATACGATGTCGATGGAGGAGGTAGCACCACTGCATTCTCGGAAATCGAATTTGTAATAGAAGAACTATTATCCTTTATGCAAGAAAAAAGTAAAACTGCGAGCAAAGCAAGCAGAATTAAAATAACTTTTTCATAATAACTCCAAAAAAATAATTAAACAATTATACAAATAGCTAGTGGAATTTTAACAAAATTATTTTAATATTCCCGAATTGGAAGTTCGCCTTTCAAAGCAAAATAAACATTTTCGGTAAGAGCATACATTTCGTCCTCTCCGGGATAAATATGAATAGGTGCAATGAAATAAACCCGCTCCTGAATCCATTTAACAAGCACTGGAGAATTGGCAAGCCCGCCAGTAATCAAAATAGCATCAACATTGCCTTTCAACACTGTGCTTGCAGCGCCAATTTCTTTCGAAATCTGGTATGCCATTGCTTTGTAAATCAATTCGGCATAATCATCCCCGCAAGCAATGCGCTCTTCGACTTCCAAAGCACTATTTGTGCCAAGATAAGCCACCAAACCGCCTTTGCCAGTAATCATCTTTCGAACTTCGGGATAAGTATATTTCCCCGAAAAGCAAAGCCGGGCAAGTTGTCCAACCGGCAAGGTCCCAGAACGTTCCGGAGCAAAAGGACCTTCGCCATCCAAGCCATTGTTGACATCAATTACCCTTCCATTGTGATGAACTCCGATTGTTATTCCGCCACCCAGATGAACAACAATAAGGTTCAAATCCTCATACTTTTTCCCTTGTTCACGAGCGAACCGCCGTGCAACAGCCTTCTGATTCAATGCATGAAATATGCTAATTCTTGGGAGCTCCGGATGCCCCGAAATTCGAGCAATCTCATCTAATTCATCAACAACGACAGGGTCGACAATGAATGCAGGAATGTTTGTTCCAATCGAGTTCGCAATTTCGTGTGCCAGCACAGCCCCAAGATTAGAAGCATGCTCACCGTAAAGTTCATTTCTCAAATCGTCGAGCATCTTTTGATTTACCCGGTAAACACCGCTTGGAATAGGGCGAACCAAGCCACCCCGGCCTACAACAGCATTGATTTTTTTCAAATCGATACGAGCATCTTCGAGCGTCTTTAAAATTATTTCTTTGCGAAATTCATATTGGTCGAAAATCCTTTCGAAACGCCTCAATTCATCGACACTATGTCTGATTGTAACGGTAAATTCTTCGTCAAGATTTTTGTAAACTGCAATTTTTGTTGAAGTTGACCCCGGATTAATTGAAAGAATATTGTATTCCATATTAAAACTCCAAAATAACTAAAAGTTTCTTTCTCTATAATTAAGCCAAAACTTGACAGTTGTTCCTTTTCCAACCTCGCTGAAAATCTCGAATTTACCATCGTGAAGTTCAACAAGCCTTTTAGCAATTACCAAACCCATTCCAATTCCCTGTTGTTCATATAGTTCCCGCTCAAATTGAGTAAGGGTATCGATAAACTTAATCTTATCGTAACTAATTCCCCTTCCTTGGTCGGAAATAGAGAAAACCACCATACCTTTGTCCAAAGAGGATGAAATTTTCACCTTCTGTCCCGGTTCGGAAAATTTCAAAGCATTGTCGAGCAACTCATCAATTATCTTATAAAAACTATCAGTTGAAATCTCGACAGAGATATTATAAGCAGGCTCATCAATTTCCAAGTCAGCAGTTCGATTGTAAGCTGCAGCCTTCAACAAGGCAATGTCCTGTATGATAGCAAAGGGTTCGTCGGTGAAATGCAAGCGAAGTTGAGATTTTTTTTCGGGAATATTTGCAAGGGCTTCAATTTTGGTATAAATCAAAAAGTTCTCCGTAATCTTCAAAAGCCGATTTGAAGATTTGACAATGTCGTTGGCAATATCGATTAAATCCTCTTTGGTCAATTCATCGAACGAAGATATAATAAACTTTGCCGAACCAATAACTTCGTTCAAAACTGTTCTGAACTCGTGGGGCAATGCAAAAGATATGGCTTTGCCAACAGTTTCGACTCTTTCTTTCAGTTGCTTCTGAACAGTTTCTAATTTTTTCCATTGGGTGTTAATAGCTTGAACAATTTCGTCGTGTGTAAACGGTTTGGTGATGTAATCATCGGCCCCACGAATCATACCCTCCCGAATATTCTGCTTTTCTCCAAATGCCGTTAAAAATATGAAAGGGATATGCTCGGTAGCTGGATTCGCACGAATTTTTTCCAAAAAAGCATATCCGTCCATCACAGGCATTTGAATATCCGAAAGAATTAAGTCCGGAAGAATTTCACAAGCTTTCCGATAGCCCTCCTCGCCATTGGAGGCAACGAAAACTTCGTAGCCTTCTAAACTTAAAAGAACATTGGCGCTTTCTAATATATAATCTGAATCGTCGACTACTAAAATTTTTTTCATCGAAATATTTGAACAAATTTATTTTTCAAAATATGCAAATTTAAAAAATTGGTTGTATATTTGCTTTGTTGGTTAGATTCAATTTAATAATTGTATTTTAAATGTGATTGTCTCGACAACAGGAATTGTAATAAAATCTTTTAATTACCGAGAAACAAGCAAGATTGTGGACATTTACACCGAAGCAGAAGGATTGATTTCCCTTGTTGCTAAAGGTGTCCGAAAAAATAAAAAAACACTCGGTGTGTTAGAACCTTTAAATATCGTTTTCATTAGTTATTACCGAAAAAGTTCGCAAAGCCTTTACTTGCTTTCCAAAGTCGAAACTATTCAAAGTTTCCACAAACTTACCGACAATTACCAGAAGTTACTCACAGGTTTGATGATTTTGGAGTTAATTCATCAGACTCAACCCATTGGAGAACCAAATAATAGGTTATTCAACTTAACAACTCAAACTCTGGAAAAGCTTAAAAGAGAAAATATAAATCCTTACTTTATTTTAACTTACTTTATTGTTTTCCTTCTGAAAGATATTGGAATAGACTTTGTTGAAAAAATTAATGAACTCAAAAATTTAGGTAATTTTGTTTATTTGGACTTAACCAACGGAAATGTTTCGACGACTCCATCACAAAACAATTTCGCCCGATTAAAAAAAGGGACAGTTGAATTAATTCGTAAACTGAACAATTTAGGTTTGGATGGGTTGAATCAAATCGAACATATAGACATAAACATAATCGAAATGCTAACCTTTTTCGAAAAATACATTTCGTTTTATTTGGACAAAAAAATAATATTTAGAACAATCGAATTGTTTAACAATGTTATTTAACATTTTAATCACAATATTTTTCGTCTTTCTGAACGCCTTCTTTGTTGCAGCAGAATTTTCCATTGTCAAGGTTCGCAGTACACAAATCGACTTAAAAATCAAAGAAGGTTCTAAAATTGCAAAAATCACTCGGCACCTTGTTGAACATTTGAATGAGTCCCTTTCCGCTTGCCAGCTTGGAATTACAATTGCAAGTCTTGCCTTGGGATGGATTGGTGAACCTGTTGTGTCCCGAATTATTCTCTTCTTGTTTGCTCTAGTTGGAGTGGAAATCGCTACTGAAACTGCAAAAAGCATTGCTTTGCCAACTGCATTTATACTAATTACCGCATTACATATCGTATTTGGTGAGCTTGCTCCAAAATCGCTTGCGATTGTTAAACCACAACAAACGGCTTTATTGGTTAGTCTCCCTCTCCGAACTTTCTATGTAATCTTTAAGCCCTTCATTTGGCTTTTAAATGAATCGGCAAATCTTACTCTAAAAATCCTTGGAATTGAAATTTCAAGCTCCGCAGATTTGCATACAGAAGACGAAATTCGCGAAATTCTAAAATCCAGCCATATATCAGGGAAACTTGATGACTCGAAAGAAAAACTTTTGCAAAATGTCTTCGATTTCACCCAACTTAAAGTCAAACAAATAATGGTTCCAAGAAATAAAATCGTTGCAATTGAGTTCAAATCTTCCTTCGAGCAAATTATTGACAAATTTCTCAAAGAAGGATACTCCCGAATGCCAGTTTACGATTCTAACATAGACAACATTGTTGGAGTGATTTATGCAAAAGATTTACTAAGTTATCAAAACAAAGTGAACACGCAGGACTTTCGGATTGAAAATCTTCTTCGGTATCCTTTGTTTGTCAACGAAAACAGTCCCATCGACGAAATTTTACGGAAGATGCAACGCCACAAAATTCATATAGCAATTGTATTGGACGACTTTGGCGGTACGGCTGGTTTGATAACGCTCGAAGACATAATCGAAGAACTTGTCGGCGAAATCCAAGACGAATACGACGAGGAACAGCCTTTAATCAAAAAAATAAATGATTCGGAATACGAGGTTTTGGCAGAAGCAAGTATTGATGACATCAACGAACAACTACCCATAAATTTGCCTAAAATGGAAGATTATAACACAATTGCAGGCTTGTTTTCCCACTTTCTGGGGCGAATTCCAAAACAAGGCGAACGCCTCTCTTTCGATAATTTTTACATTGAAACATTAAGTTCAAGCCAACGGAAAGTCGATAAAATCAAAATCAAGATAACATCGAAACAAAACGGTTAGGAAATTTTGTACCTTTCCAACTGGAAGGCTTCGCCCAGATAAAGCTTTCTTACGTCTGGGTTTTGTGCGATTTCTTCGGCTGTACCTGAACAGAATATTTCTCCATCGATTAAAATATACGACCTATCCGTAATGGTTAAAGTCTCGTGCACATTGTGGTCGGTAATCAATATCCCAATGCCTTTATCTTTCAACTTCAGAATCATTTTCATAATTTCTTCGACAGCAAGAGGGTCAATCCCTGCAAAAGGCTCATCGAGAAGGATAAATTTTGGGTTCGAAGCAAGGCTTCTGGCAATTTCGCAACGACGACGCTCACCACCCGAAAGCATATAGCCCATTTGCTTCCTAACGTCTTTTAAACCGAAGCTTTCAAGCAGTTCCTCTAATCGGTTCTTCTGCTCTTTTTTCGACATCTTTTGTAATTGCAAAATTGCAAGAATATTTTTTTCGACCGATAATTTACGGAAAATAGATGTCTCCTGTGGAAGGTATGCAATTCCCATTCGAGCTCGTTTATACATTGGAAAAGAAGTTATATCATCTCCATCAAGAAGCACTTTCCCATCATTTGGGCTAATCATTCCAACAATCATATAAAAAGTTGTGGTTTTGCCCGCCCCATTTGGACCGAGAAGCCCAACAACTTCGCCCTGCCGAACATTCAAACTTACATTGCGAACAACTGCCCGTCTTTTGTATTTTTTTACTAATCCGATTGCTTCTAAAAACGACTGGTGCATCAAATGCTTTTCTTTAAAATTCTATTTTTAGATTTATTATCCTGTCGTTCCTGCTTAATTTAAAATTCAACACATCCCCTTCAAAAGTATCCAAAAGAATACTTTTAAATTCCTCTATTGAATTAACTTTCTCACCATTTATTTCAATGATAACATCGCCAACTTGAAATCCAGCTTTATCGGCAAGTGAATTGCGTTTAATTTCGACAACAAACAATCCCTGCTCAAAATTCAGTCTATAAAGTTGAGCCTCTTCGGAATTTGGTTCAACAACACCTAAACCTAATCTGTTAATATTTGCCCTATTTAGTTTATTTGTTACAAACCTGTTGATTATCTTTTTTACTCTATTGATAGGGATTGCCCAACCAATGCCAATACTTCCAGCACCACTTGAACTTGTTGCAGTGGAATAAATCATTGTGTTAATTCCTATGACCTCACCAAGAGAGTTAATCAAAGGACCACCCGAATTTCCAGAGCTTATCGCAGCATCGGTTTGTATCATTCCTTTATAATACTTGTTATCTAACATAAGATTAACACCTTTGTTCGAAACCACTCCAACGGTGACAGTAGGTTTACTATTTAAGTCGAACAAACCAAAAGGATTCCCAAGAGCAATGACCCACTCGCCAACAATTACATCGTCGGAATTGCCCAATTTAAGATATGGGAAATTTTCGCCTTCGATTTTCAAAAGAGCAATATCCGAAAGTTCATCGCTTCCAACGACCTTGGCTTTGTGTTTTTTTCCGTCGGTGGTCGTAACAATAATTTCAGAAGCATCGCCAGAAACGTGGTAATTAGTTAAAATATAACCATCGGGGGAGATTAAAAATCCCGAACCAAGTCCTTTGACGGGATACATTCGATAGCGTCTTTGCCTTTTTCCAAAAAAATATTCAAAAATTGGGTCATCGAACGGGTCCCAAACAGGTACTTTTACATACTGCATAACATTAATTCCAACAACGGCAGGCGAAGCCATTTCAACAGCCCGCGTGATGGCATTCCTTCTCGACAAGTTTAGGCTATTCGAAACACTGTCTCTTTGCGGTAAATTGCTTTCCTCGTAAATCTTAACAGGCTTTTGCCCGTAGCTGGAGCTTTCTTTTGCCGAACATCCAGTTCCATTGAAAAGAAATACAATTACTAACCCCAGAATAGTTATTTTTGGATTCATATTCAAGTAAAAAATTTAAAATTAAGTAAACGAATGCATGAGAAAAAAATTACATATTCACAACCAGCCAGACTCGTCGATGTTATACCATTATCAGGGGTGGATGAAACATACACATACAAAATAAACAATTTCACAATAAAGGACTTGACTGGCTATCGAGTTTTAATCCCGTTTGGAAATCGAAAAATCACGGGAATAATAATTAAAGAACACCTTGAGCCTTTAAACTTCCCCAAAGAAAAACTGAAACCAATTATCAGAATATTAGATTCCAATCCTATTATTTCGAAAGAGATAATTGAACTTTGCTTCTGGATTTCAAACTACTATGTCACCCCATTGGGCGAAGTTTTTCGGGCGATTATTCCCCCTAAACTATCCACCAAGGAAGAGATATACATTCAATTGACAAGCCCACAATCTCCGAAAATTCCCTCTTTGGACAAAAAAGAACTCAAAATCATCGAAGCACTCGGCAAAACAAAATCTCCACAATCCTTGAAAAACCTAAAAAAGATTTTGAAAATTCGAAAGTTAGAGTCAATTTTAAATGAATTAGAAAAGAAAGGAATAATTTCCCTTTCGCGCCGATTTAGTGGAAAAATACCCACCAAGAAGGTAATCCGATTCAACAAAAATATGTTCACCCTTGAGAATTGCGAAGCATTCGGGGAAATTTACAAAAGGAGAAAAAAAATTCTGGAACTGCTTGAATTCTTTTACGAAAAAGTTAATTCTAATATCGATGTATTACCTGTAAAAGAGTTGCAAAAGGAATTCCCAACAAAAAATTTAAATCAATATCTTTCAGAGTTTGAATTAGCAGGTTTTATTAATGTCGTTTATCTGGAAGAAACTGGAGGCGATTTTCAAAAGCTTTTCCCCAAAGAATATAACTTTCAAAACGAGTTACAGTTTGAATTAAACGATGAACAAAAGTTATGCCTGGAATCCATTAATTCTACACTCGAAAAAGGTAAATTCAATTCTTTCCTGCTTTTTGGTGTTACTGGAAGTGGCAAAACATTAGTCTATATGCACGCTATTAAAAAATGTTTAGAACAAGGCAAGTCGGCAATTGTTCTCGTTCCCGAAATTTCATTAACTCCACAATTAATCGAAAGGTTCAACAATGCTTTTCCAGATAATATCGCTGTGCTTCATTCCCGACTCACCATTAGCCAGAGAATAAAACAGTGGGTTTCCATTTGGACTGGGGAAAAGAAAATAGTCGTAGGTCCTCGCTCGGGAATTTTTGCTCCCACCAAAAATCTCGGCTTAATTATTGTTGATGAAGAACACGAGCCTACATACAAGCAAGAGGAACCTCAACCAAGATATAACGCTCGCGATGTTGCCCTGATGCGAGGCAAAATCGAAAACGCAGTGGTTGTTCTGGGAAGTGCTAATCCTTCAGTAACTTCCTACTTTTCTGCTACCAAAGGGAAACATAAGCTTTTGAGAATTCAAAATCGAGCAGATGGGGCTCAATTACCAAACATTATTCTAGTAGATATTCTGGAAAAGCGTCGACAAAAAAAAATGTTCGGTCAGTTTTCGGACACATTAATCCACAAAATCATCGACAGGCTAACGAAAAGAGAAGGCATCATTCTCTTTCAAAATCGGCGTGGCTTTGGACTAATTCTGGAATGCCGTTCGTGTGGATATATTCCAAAATGCCCAGAATGCGAAATTTCACTAACCTATCACAAAGTTGACCAAAAATTAAAGTGCCATTATTGTGGTTACGAAAGAGCTTTTGAATCGACTTGCCCAAAGTGTGGCAAGCCTACGATGTTGATTCTTGGCTATGGAACGCAAAGAATCGAAGAGGACCTAAATTCTTTGCTTAATGAATTGAATTTCTACCCCCGAATTGCCCGTTTCGACTTGGATGTGGTTTTAAACAAACAAAATACTTCGACAATACTGAAAGATTTCTACAACGGAGAAATAGACATACTAATTGGCACTCAATTGATAGCAAAAGGATTAGATTTCGAAAGGGTTACGCTCGTTGGAATCATCAATGCAGATTTGCAACTTAATATACCCGACTTTTCGGCAAATGAACGAAGTTTCCAGCTTTTCACTCAAGTTGCCGGGCGGGCAGGTCGGCGCTCCCTCTTTCCTGGAGAAGTTGTTATTCAAACATCGGAAGTAGACTCTTATACCATCAAATCATTTCTGAATCAAGATTACGAAAGTTTTTACGAAACTGAAATAAAATTTCGCAAAGAATTGAATTATCCTCCATTCGCAAGATTGATTTCAATTGAAATTCGTTCATATAAAAGTGAAATCGAACAACAAGTCCTTGATTTTGTAATAAAATACATAGAACAGCTAAGTTTTGGCATAATTCTTGGTCCTGTAACTCCATTGATAACAAAGCTTCGAGGATGGCACCGAAAAGTAATTCTAATGAAAGTTCCAAAATCCCAAGACCCGAACCTTACTAAAACTATTTCCTTATTAAAATTCCTCTCAAAAGATTTTAACAAAAAATACAATCCACAAAAAAATAAATTGATAATTGATGTTGATTCGCAATTTTCTTTGTTTTAATTTTATGTTTTAAAAACAATAAAGTAGAATGAAAACATTTAGATTTTTATTTTTTCTCATCTTGGCATTAGTTCAAATATCCTGCACATCGAAGGTGCACACTCGATACAATATTAAAATTCCAAAAACTCTCGAAGCAAATCAAACAGGGCTTTCCGATACCAATACTCAAATAGTCATTGACCAAGTTCAACCCGAAAGACAAATCGAACCTCCTAAACAAATTAGTGTTCCACCACCAGATACTATTGTTATCGACATAACCGAAAATTCAGATGTCGAATTAAGCAGAGCAAACGAGCTATTTGTCAATAAGGATTACAGAAATGCTCTGCAACTTTACATAAGTTATCTAAATCGCCATTCAATGGTACGCACAAACAACTACTGGATTGCTCGACTTAAAACTGCTGAATGTTTGTATGAATTAAATCATCCCGAACAAAGTGTTACAGAACTCGAAGAGATTCGCCACAGCAACAATATCCCCAGTAATATTATGCAAAGAACATACTTTTTGTTGCACAAAATATATTGCGAAACCAACCAAAAAGACAAAGCCGAAGAGATTTTGTTGGATGCAAAGAACTTGTTCAAAGATACTTTCCTCGAAGAAATCTCTCCTTGCAAAGCCGAGTAAAAGATTGTAGTTAAAAAAATTACATCAAATTCAATGTCAATAATACCTTCGGGATTATATCTTGCAAGAATTAAGTTAAACAATAGGCTTAAAAATATCCTATTTCTAAAACTTTAATAGTGAAATACGCAGATTGAATTTGTAATTTTGGATTTGAAATTTTTTCAAATTCAAAGGTAAAAAATTTTTATGACCGAATTAAAATTCGATGCAAAATTTGATTGTTTGGTATGTCTAAACGCAGAACTACCCCCATTATGCTTTTTTATTAAATACTTTCAGGATATCCCGATTGTTGGAGCCGATGGAGGAGCTGTTAGGCTTTTCGAAAAGGGGATTATTCCCGATTACGTCGTCGGCGATTTAGATACATTTAGAAGTGCAAAGATAGAGAAACACTTCCAAAACGCTGAGATTATTTTCAACCCTGACCAAGAAATTAATGATTTCGAAAAGGCTTTGATTTTAGCAGAGCAAAAAGACTTCCGAAATATCCTTGTGCTTGGATTTCAAGGCGGTGAACTCGACCATACCTTGAACAACTGGAGCATTCTAATCAAATTTTTCAACAAACTCAATCTTTGCATATACGACAATGGGAATTATGGAATTCCGCTCAACGGATCGTTTACTATGGAAACAAAATCTGGCGAGCTGATTTCATTAATTCCGCAACCCAAAGCAAGACTGAAAACACAAAACCTCCGATGGAATCTGACAAACGAAGTTCTTGAACTTGGCTATCGCGAAGGTGCTCGAAATATCGCAACGGGACCTAATATCACCATCGAAATCCTCGAAGGAGCCTTGCTTCTTTTCCTTCGCGCCCGCCTACCATATTGCTATAGAAAAGAAAAAATTTAGTGGACCCGATGAGACTCGAACTCACGACCTCTAGAGTGCGATTCTAGCGCTCTCCCAACTGAGCTACGGGCCCACTATCTAGAAGCAAAATTACGAAAATTTTTCCAAATTTCAAAACTACGTGCGTGGTTCAAGTAAAACTACGGGAATAATCATCTCCTCCATCGATATCCCGCCGTGCTGAAAGCTGTCCTTGTACCTCTGCAAATAGTAATGATAATCTGTTGGGTACACAAAATAATAGTCTTCTTTCGCAATTATGTTGTTTACAGTAATGGAAATCTTTGGCAAGCGAAGTTCAGTTAAATCCTGTATTTGCATTGAATAGCGTGGGTCGCTTTTAACATTTTTCCCGAACTTATACCGAAGGGAAGTCGAAGTCTCGCGGTCTCCAAGCACTTTAACTCCACGCATACAACGAATCGAACCGTGGTCTGTTGTCAACACAATCTTAACATTGGGAAATGTCGATAGTGTTTTGAGCATCCCCAAAAGGCTCGAATGATTAAACCAGGAACGCGTTAACGACCTATAAGCAGATTCATCGGGGGCAATTTCTTTCAAAATGGCAAAGTCGGAACGAGAATGAGCAATCATATCGACCGAATTCACAACGATTGCAGTTAAGTGGTTTTGAACATAGCGAACTATTTCGTTTTCAATCTTTTTCCCAAATTCCGTTTCGTGAATCTTTATGTAAGACAATGGATTTCGCAATTTTACTCGTTTTCGGTTCAATTGTTCTACAAGCAAATCCTTTTCGTAAGCATTTTGTTTGTGGTCTTCGGTGTTTAATTCCCCAACCCAATACTGCGGATAGTGTTTTTGGATGTCGAAAGGATACAAGCCTGCAAAAATTGCATTGCGAGCATAAGGCGTTGCGGTAGGAAGAATTGAACAATAATAACTCTTGCTGATTTTGTAAAATTGCTGTAATACTTCTTCCATAACAAGCCACTGGTCGAGCCTAAGGCAATCGATTACAAAGAAAAATACGCTGGAATTTGAATCAAGGTGTGGTATCAAAAATTTATCAACAATCTGTGGCGAAAACAAAGGCAACTCCTCGTTTGGCGAAGAATGAATAAAATCGCGATAATGATTCTCAATGAAATTTGAAAAAACAGTATTCGATTCACGGAAAATGTCCCGCAAAGGCTCACTCAAACCCAATGCGGGGTATTTATCTAATTCCAGAGCCCAATTAACAAGTTTAACATAAATATCGACCCATTCGTTCCAACTCAAATGCTCATTCAAAAGATTTCGTATGGCAGAAATTTCAGAAAGGAAATTTTGCACAATTTTCTCTTGACTAATTTTATCATACTCAAGAAATCTTTTGCAAATGGCAAGAATTTGAGTAGGATTAACAGGCTTGGTTAAATAACCATCTATTTTACGACCAATTGCCTCCTCCATTAATGTCTCTGCTTCGTTTTTTGTTACCATTACAACTGGAACATAAGGATTGATTTCTTTTAGAACCCCTAAAGTTTCGAGCCCGCTCATACCAAGCATCATTTCATCGAGGAAAATCAAGCCAAAAGAATTTTTTCGGGCAAGTTCAATTCCATCCTCACCATTTGTTGCAGTTTCGACCTCATACCCCTTTTGACGAAGCAGTATCAAATGAGGCTTTAAAAGCTCAATTTCATCGTCAATCCACAATATTTTTCCTTTGCTTTCCATAATGTTTCTCCTAATCAATCTAAATAACTATTTTTTAAAACAAATATTTTTAATAAATTTACTTTTTTTTATTAAAATCATTTTTGGTTCGTTTTTATTTTTAGATATTTTAAAGGATAAAATGAATTTACAAAAGTTTACATTAAGATCGCAAGAAGCAATTCAAACAGCACAGGAAATCGCTTTGAATTACAATAATCAGGCACTTGAGCCTGTTCACCTTTTCGCTGCTTTAATTCAAGATGAAGACAGTCTTGTTGTAGAAATACTAAAAAAACTCGAAGTAAATCTTTCACGACTTAAAATCAAAGTTAATGAACTTCTCGAGGCTCTTCCAAAAATCAGTGGTTACGCAGGGAATCTATATCTTAGTCCATCGTTGAATGAAGTATTCGATACGGCTTTCAAAGAAGCAAAGACTATGCACGATGAATACGTAAGTGTCGAACATCTACTCCTTGCTTTAATCTCTGTCAAATCGAACATAGCAGATTTACTCCGCTCTTACAATGTAACTCGCGACGATGTTTTAAAAATATTGAAAGAAATACGCGGTGGTCAACGAGTAACCGACCAATCCCCTGAGGAAAAATATCAAGCCCTCCGCCGATATGGAAGAATTCTGAACGACGAAGTCCGCGAAGGAAAACTCGACCCCGTCATCGGACGCGAGGAAGAAATCCGCAGAGTCTTGCAAGTTTTATCTCGAAGAACCAAGAACAATCCTGTATTGATTGGAGAACCAGGCGTCGGTAAAACAGCAATTGTCGAAGGTATAGCACAGATGATTGTTGCTGGCGACGTTCCCGAAAATCTGAAGAACAAAATCGTTGTTATGCTCGATATGGGCGCCCTTGTCGCTGGCACACAATACCGTGGCCAATTCGAGGAACGTTTGAAAGCTGTAATAAAAGAAGTTGTCGACTCCGAGGGCCAAATTATTTTGTTCATCGACGAGATACACACTTTGATTGGGGCTGGAGCAACCCAAGGCAGTATGGATGCTGCGAACATATTAAAACCAGCCCTTGCACGTGGTGAATTACGTTGCATCGGAGCAACCACTTTGGATGAATACCAGAAGTACATCGAAAAAGACCCAGCCCTCGAAAGGCGTTTCCAGAAAGTATTCGTCGACGAACCAACAGTTGAAGAAACAATCTCAATTCTTCGAGGACTAAAAGAACGATATGAAGTCCACCACGGCGTCAAGATTTCCGATAGCGCAATTGTTGCTGCTGCCGAGCTATCGCATAGGTATATTACGGACAGGTTCCTTCCCGACAAGGCAATCGACCTGATTGACGAAGCTGCAAGCAAAATCAAATTGGAAATTGAATCGATGCCCGAGGAATTAGACACAATCGAACGAAAGATACGGCAGTTGGAAATCGAACGCGAGGCTCTTCTTCGCGAGCTTAAAAGTAAAGGCGTGGAAATATAAATCCTATGGAAGAAACATTCATTCCATTTTGTTTGGTCGAAAAAAACGAATCAACAAAAAATGCCTTGAAAAAGGTTATCGAGCGTGTTTTTCGTAAATCCCCGATTTTTACCGTCGACAATGGAATTGAATGCTGGGACCTTGTGCAAAAGTTTAACGACTTAATGATTATTATAGCAAATTATCTCGAAAGCGAATACCACACAGAACAACTTGTTAAAAACATTCGAGAATCGGAAGACCCCAAGATACGAAATATTTTTATCATATTTATAACTTCAAATTCAAATGTTGAGCTAAATTTCAAAGCACTTCAAGTTGGTGCCGATGATTTCATTAACAAGCCCTTCTTGATTGACGAAGTTATAGCCAAATTTCAGAATGCATACAGAATTATGCACTTGTACAAGCAAATTTTCAACAGAGATGCTATCATAAATGACCTCCGAGAAGAACTCCGAAAAGATACTTTAAGAATGCGGGATTTACTCTATTTGTTCGAATGCCTGCGAATTCCCGATGGTGCAGAAAGAATCAGTAGGATAACCGAAATAGCCCTTTGGATTGCAAACGAATATGACCCAAACGATTTGAATTTGCAAAACATCATCAAAGACGCTGCCAAACTTTGCTTCGTTGGGCGATTGATTCTTCCCGAAAGGAATATCGGGGAAATACCAACACAAAATGGTTACCTAAAAAACGAAAAAATGGAAAAAATACCTCTTTTCGCCAAAGAATTGTTTTCGTTTTTCCGTTCCTACGAAGATGTTGCAGATGTTGTAATACATATTTACGAAAATTACGATGGAAGCGGTATGCCCGACAAACTCGAAAAAGGGAAAATTCCGCTTGCATCGAGAATTCTTCGAGTAGTTATTGATTACGATGATTACTACAATCAAAAGAAATATGAAACAAACAAAATTGTTTCGATGCTCGAAGCAGAATCCCGCCGACTCTACGATTTTCGAGTTGTTGTGCTTCTCGCCCAATATTTAGCATTTCGTTCATCACAGCTCAAAGTTCCAACAGAACGACCGATTGAAATTGAGGATTTGAAAGAAGGGATGACATTGTCGAGGAACGTTGTTACCGATTCAGGACTGAAAGTCGCAGTTGCTGGAACACTCCTTACTCCCGAAAGTGTGGAAAGAATTCAAACAATTGCTAAAACCGACCCAATTATTGGCAAAATATATGTAAGAATCCAATGATTCTTGTTACAAAAATTGATGGACAACAAATCGTAATTAATGCCGAAGAAATCGAAACCATAGAAATTGGAATAAACTCCATTCTTTGTTTGCGAAGTGGGAAGAAATATATCGTTCGAGAAACTTACGAACAAATAACGGAAAAAGTGATAGAATACAAAAGAAAGTGCAATCAACCAAACATAAAAATTGAAGATAACACCATCTAAATTTTATACCTTTTCGCTAATACTACTCCTTTTGCATCTCTATTATTTTTCACTTTCTGCTCAACCAACTTTCCTATTTTTAACAGACACTGCCCAAAAAAGTTCGAACCTTTTCATTAATTCCCTCGATAAACAATTCAATATTTACCGCTTAACTAACTATTTTGCATTAAGTAAAAAAATTTTCGATGGTGAATTCACTTTGAAAAACGATTACAATGGATTTCTAATCAAAACAAACGAAAATGCAATTCGAGACATAGAAAACTTCAATCTACAATATTTCCAACCCATTAGGGAAAATCTTAAAATCTTCCTTTCAGCCGATTACTCTTTGAATTCCGATTCGAAGTCCATTGGATTAAATCAAGCAGAAAGAATGAAAAGTGATTTGGGCTTTGAGTTAGACAACCCCAAATACTTTCAACTTTCCACAGCCATTGGAATAGAAAGAAATAAACAAGTAACGATAGTAAATTATGGACCACAAATAACGATTTCTTTGAAAAATCTTAATCTCAAATTTTCGGACTTCAATTTTTCTGGTTTGTTGTTCAGCGAAAATAGTTACTTAAATCAAGGTAAAAGGAACAGCGACTTTATCGCCCAAGCAAAGCTCTTGGGCAATTTCGAAGCAAATAATTCTTTTGAATTGAACTTAAATTATGGCAGGAACCAGCGAGATTATATTGCATTTCCGCCAACTTTAAATGACCTTTTCGAAAGGAGAATCGAAAATAGAATTAACCCGATGTTTTCCATAGCATATAATTTATTCGATAGCCTTTTTGTTCAATTTAATGGCAATGTTAATTCCTATCAAATCAGGAAATCGTATAATTATCTCATAATTACAAATCCTCAGACAGCAATAGAAAGAACACTTTCGGAGCAAATCTTCGACTTCACCCTGAGATTTGATTACAGAAGTAAGTCTATATTTCCATCTATTGGGATTAACTTATTTTATCGAAATGAGGAAAATATCTTGAACAAAAAATTCCAAATCGATGAACAAAGTTTCAATCAATTAGCATTAATTGAATCGCAAAAAAACAACTACCAAAGCAGGTTCAATTTGTTTAGTTTTTTTCAGTGGGAAATTGATACTAAAAACAAATTTGCATTTTCTGGCAACATCGGAATTCTTCGCTACGATACCCCATCCGAATTCAACGATGACGACCGAGATGAACTAAATTTTTTGTTCAACTTCACGTATTCACTTAAATTTTCAAAATTGCTCAAAGTTCGTTCAGAACTTGAATTTCAAGCAAATCATTTGGTTTTCATCAAAGCGAGCAAAAGTTCGCTCAATAACTGGAACAGAATACTCCGCCTTTCGCTTTCGCCTGAATACACGAGTGAATATTTCCGATATGTGCCAACTTTTGAAATAATTTCGAACTATGTTTCTTACGATTTCGAGTTCAAAAGCACTTCTATCCAAAGTTATGCATTCAGGCAATTCATTTACCGAGATACCTTGTTGATTAATTTAACACGAAAATTTTTTCTTAGTGGCTATATGATTTACAAGTATTCCGAACGAGGATTGCTTTTTTGGAACGATTTCGCAATGACCAAAGAAACCGAGATTTTCGAACTTTTTCTCCGTGAACTATTTAATTACAGAATTGGCAGGCAAAATACAGCTGGAATTGGTTTGAGAATCTACAACATCAAACAAGAATCGAAAGGAGGATTAAACCTACAAAATCAATATACATTCTACTCAATTTCGCCCGAAACTGAAATAAAAATTTTTTTAAGTAACAACAATGTGATATTTTTGCAAGGTTGGTATGAGTTAAAATTTGGAGACTATAAGTTGATTGGTGAAACTCCGAACTTGTTGGTTACTTTGAACATATTTTTTTAGAAATATGAACTTGGAAAATCAAATAAATTATTACACGGAATTTACTTCTGACAAGAAAATTTTAGCTGAAATAGAAGCAATCTTGAACCGAATTAATAATCATATTACTTTGAAAAAGGGGAAATTTCACGACATTCTCGTAGCAACTACCGAAGCCGTTATAAACGCAATTCAACATGGAAATAAATTTGACCCTAACAAGAAAGTTACTTTAAACATTACTGCAAGCAAAAATAAAATCCAAGTTATCGTTCAAGACGAAGGTAGTGGATTCGACCCATCTACGATAGAAGACCCAAGAACACCAGAAAACATTTTGAAGGAGCGAGGGCGAGGCATTTTTCTTATCCGTCAACTTTCCGATTCTGTTACAATTACAACCAGTTCAAAAGGCACAATTGTAGAAATGATTTTTATTATTAAAAAATGAATAAATTAACTGATAAAATTTCACTAAGCGAACTCTGGGACTTTTCCCATCCTTTCTTTATTATTGCAGGAACCTTTGGCGTTGGCAAATCCTTTCTGGTTGAACAAATAAAGGAACAAATCGCCGAAAACAAAGAAGAAAACATCTTCATTATTCACTTCGACCTTGAAAACATCAAAGAAATTGAAGATTTATCGAAAGCAACGACCTGTTCTTTTATTTCCGCTGGAATAACAAACAACATTGAGTTGGACGACCTGCCCTTTTTCCTCGGCCGCTTCTCTTCCTTGAAAAAGCAGGTTTCCAACTACGATATTAACTTATATGAAAAATTAATTGAAACTTATGAGCTCAAAGATTACTTCAAATTCGATTTGTCGGAATCTTTGGAGACAATTCGCTCTGAATCTGTTCTCAAAAAGCTTGAAACCCTTTTTAGTAAAAAAAGCGATGTAAGAATACTCACAACTCTTTTCGATGTTTTGACCGAAGCCATATTAAAATCTATTCTGCAAACAGCAAATCAATATGGTTTCAACAACAAATACAAAATTTTCTTCTTTTTCGATAATTATGAAAATTGCTCTGCAACAATTGACAATTGGATTTACAATCACCTTTACAAATATCTAAATTCAAAAACAATCTTCGATTTTAAATCCTATGAAATTCGATTGGAAATTGATAAAACAAAACTTTCAGACATTTTCGATTTCAAATTCATTATTTCAACTCGATATGATTTTGTTCTGAAATTTCTTCTTAAAAAAGAAAACAGAGAAAAAATTCACACAATCCATATTGAGCCATACACAAAGGAACAATGTTTGGATTACCTTTCCCAGATTTCTTCAAATTTCGATGGAGATACTTTTTTCAAAATAACGCAAGGAATTCCTTTTGTAATCAATCAATTCCAAAACACTTTGAATTTCCAAATTGATGAGCCAAGTAAAAAAGAACTGTTTAAAATTGTTTATCAGAAGATAATTTCCCGTATTCCACATAATCTCGAAAAGACTTTGCAGTTCCTTGCTTTTTTGGAAAAATACAGCGAAGAAGCTATCCGTTGTGCCACAGATGATGTTGAGAACTATCCGCAAATCTTTAGATATTTCAGTGCGAACTCCGATTTATCCGAGGTCATTTGGCTTAAAAACCAGATTTTCAAAATAAAAGACCACTACCAGTATTTTATTACAAATTATATCATAGAAAATATGCCCGACAAATTTGAACTTATCGTAAAAACAAAAGAACAATTTCTCAAAGGTTTCGCAACATTGGAGAATCTTCCACTCATTGAAAGGAAAATACTTCGCAATCTTGCATACTTCAAAGAGTTTCAAATTGGAGATATTTTGCATAACATTTTCAAAGAGGACACCGAGTCCGTTATCGATTTTGTCAAATCCCAAAAGGATTACTTTATCGCCGAAAACAAGGTTTTTCGCCTACCAGATGAATTGCGAAATGTTCTATTGGAATTCAATCGACTTGTAGATAAGGAAAGATTTGAACAGAAAAGAGAATACATCAAAAATATAGTAGAGACATATAAAAATGAGTTAATATCTCGACAAAAAAATCTTGAATCTGAAATCGAGAATTTAAATCAGAAAAAAGCCGAACTGGAAAAACAAAGCGATAATCTTCATTTGGAAATATTGACCAAAAAAGACCAATTATTATTACTTGAAAATCAAATAATAGATGTAAAGAACAAGAAGAATACTTTTTCCAAGCGATTCACTTGGAGAACTTTTATTGTTTTAGCCATTATATCTTTGGTTTTCTTTTGGGCTGGGAATAATATCATTTACTTTTTTGATGAAAATTACGATTCAGAAGCTGTTCGAGGGCTTGGGGTTTCTCTGAAAATTTTGTCCTTGCTCCTAATAGCAATTATAACCTTTTTTGTGATTGACTACTTTGCAATCTCCAAGACAAAAAAAGAAAGCATCAATCGAGTGGAGGAATTCTTAAACCAAATCGAGAAGGAACGGAGCGAGTTGGAACGGGAGTTGAACCAATTAACTCAATCCTACAATGCAATCAATAGTGAAATCCAAAATTTGAACGAGGAGTTGAAAAAATCAAGAAACAAAAAGGAAGAAATCGATATTGCCTTGAATGTCGATTTCGTAGAGTAAAACGAAAATACCACAAGATTGAATACAAAAAGCAAAAAAGTGTTTGAATATCCGATGTTTTGTAACTTTTAAATATTTTTTTCATAATTTAGAGATTTTGAAAACATATTCAATTTGTTAGACAAATGGTCGAGGTTATATGGGTTTTTTCAGTTATCTCCGTTCTTCAATTTTAAGCAAAATAGTAATGGCAATAACAGGGGCAATTTTAGTGCTCTATGTTATTGTCCATACTGCAGGGAATTTGCTAATTTACTTTGGCAAGGACACTCTAAACTCCTACTCGGCTTTCTTGCACAGTTTGGGTCCCATACTTTGGATAATAAGAGTAGTGCTAATTTTGTCGGCGATATTACACATCATCACATCGATAAAGCTAAAATTCGAGAACTGGGGCGCCAAACCCACAAAATACGCGGTGAAAAAGTATCTTAAAGCAAAGTTCTCTTCGCGCACAATGATTTGGACTGGCTTGATGGTTCTGTGTTTCGTTGTTTATCATTTACTTCACTTCACATTTAGAACCACAAACCCACAACACTACTACCCTGAATTTTACCAACCACATAACGCCGTCAGCTCTGTTATTCTCGAAAGGTTCGATGTTTACCGAATGGTCGTGCTTGGATTTAAAAATCCCCTTATTTCTTTGGTCTACATTGTCGGAGTTATCATAGTTGGCTTTCATCTTGACCATGCGATTCAGAGTATGTTCCAAACTCTCGGGTATAATCAAAAGCATTACTTCCCGACAATTCAAAAATGCAGTACAGGCTTAGCTATTATTATTGTCATTTGTTTAATTTCTATTCCTATTAGCATTTTGTTAGGTTTGGTTGGAGGTGGAATATGATACTTGATGGAAAAGTTCCTTCGGGACGAATAGAGGAAAAATGGGACAAGCATCGTTTCGAGATGAAGCTTGTTAGCCCTGCAAACAAAAGAAAGTACAAAATTTTAATTGTTGGAACAGGGCTTGCTGGCGCTTCTGCCGCAGCTTCCTTAGCTGAATTGGGTTATAACGTTGAAGTCTTCACCTACCACGATAGCCCACGCCGGGCGCATAGCATCGCTGCCCAAGGGGGTATCAACGCTGCAAAGAACTACCCGAACGACGGAGACAGCATCTGGCGACTCTTTTACGATACTGTCAAAGGGGGAGACTTCAGAGCCCGAGAAGCTAATGTTTACCGACTGGCTCAGGTAAGCAACAATATCATCGACCAATGCGTTGCCCAAGGTGTTCCCTTTGCACGCGAATATAGCGGATATTTGGCAAATCGTTCATTTGGCGGGGCACAACTTTCTCGTACTTTTTACGCTCGTGGGCAAACAGGACAGCAACTTCTTTTAGGAGCCTATTCAGCAATGATGCGTCAAGTTGGATTGAAAAAAATCATCTTACATACACGAACCGAAATGCTCGACCTTGTGGTAATCGATGGCGTCGCCAGAGGAATTGTTACAAGAAATCTCTTGAACGGAAAAATAGAATCATTTGTTGGGGATGCAGTTGTTCTTGCAACTGGTGGCTATTCAAATGTATTCTTCCTATCAACAAACGCCCAAGCTTGCAACGTAACAGCCACATACAGAGCATATAAACGAGGCGCTTTCTTTGCTAACCCAGCGTTTACCCAAATCCACCCAACTTGCATCCCGCAGAGTGGCGAACACCAGTCGAAATTGACTCTTATGAGTGAATCGCTACGAAACGACGGAAGAGTGTGGGTACCGAAAAATCCAGGCGACAAACGCGACCCAAGAGATATACCCGAAGATGAACGGGATTATTTCCTTGAAAGAATGTATCCAAGCTATGGCAACCTTGCACCTCGCGATATTGCTTCTCGCGCTGCAAAACGAGTTTGCGACGAAGGTCGCGGTGTTGGTCCAACAGGAAACGGAGTTTATTTGGACTTTGCCGATGCAATTAAACGACTGGGCAAAAAAGTAATTGAAGAACGATACGGAAACTTATTCGAAATGTATGAAAGAATCACAGGCGACAATCCTTACGAAACACCAATGCGAATTTACCCAGCCCCCCACTACACAATGGGAGGTCTTTGGGTCGATTACAATCTAATGAGCAATTTGCCCGGCTTGCATGTTATCGGCGAAGCAAACTTTTCGGACCACGGTGCAAATAGGCTTGGTGCAAGTGCTCTTATGCAAGGGCTTGCCGACGGATACTTTATCCTTCCATACACCATTGGCCATTACTTTGCAACAACAAAACTGGAAAAAGTTACTACCGACCACCCAGAATTCAAAAAAGTGGAAAAAGAGGTTGAGGAACGAATTAAAAAGATAATGTCGATAAATGGAAAGAAAACCCCAACTCAATTCCATCGCGAACTTGGCAAAATAATGTGGAACTATTGCGGAATGTCGAGAAACGAACAAGGGTTGAAAACCGCTTTGGAGTTGGTACCAAAGTTAAGAGAAGAATTTTGGCAAAATTTGACTATGGTTGGTGAAGAAGGCGACTTGAATATTGTTTTGGAAAAAGCACTTCGCGTTGCCGATTTCCTTGAATTTGCTGAACTAATGCTCTGGGACGCTTTGGAACGAAATGAATCCTGCGGTGGACACTTCCGAGAAGAACATCAGTATCCCGATGGCGAAGCCAAACGCGACGACGAAAACTTCTGCCACGTCGCTGCTTGGGAATTTACTGGTGTTGGTAACAAACCTATCCGCCATATTGAACCTCTTGTTTTCGAGTATGTTCCACTAACTGTTAGGAGTTACAAATAATGAAAATCACATTACATATATGGAGGCAAAAAAATTCAAACGATAAGGGACATTTCGAAACATATCATTTAGATAATGTTATCGAGGATATGTCGTTCCTCGAAATGTTGGACGTACTCAACGAGAAATTAGTAGCCGAGGGCAAAGAGCCTGTTGCTTTCGACCACGACTGCCGCGAAGGAATCTGCGGTGCTTGTTCATTGACCATCAACGGCATTCCTCACGGTCCCGAAAAGAATACAACAACCTGCCAGCTCCATATGCGAAAGTTCAAAGATGGAGATGAAATTTGGGTCGAACCTTTCCGCGCTCGTGCCTTCCCAGTGATTAAGGATCTAATTGTAGACCGTTCGGCATTCGATAGGATAATTCAGGCTGGTGGGTTCATTAGCGTTAATACGGGTCAAGCTCCCGAAGCCAACTCCATCCTTGTTCCAAAGCAAAACGCCGACAATGCAATGGACGCAGCCCAATGCATTGGTTGCGGAGCTTGCGTTGCAGCCTGCCCCAATGGAGCTGCAATGCTTTTTGTGGCTGCAAAAGTAAGCCATTTTGCTTATCTACCTCAAGGCCAGCCGGAACGAAAACGGCGGGTCCTCGCTATGGTCGAACAAATGCAAAAAGAAGGCTTCGGGAATTGCAGTAACTTTTATGAATGTGGAGCCGCTTGCCCCAAAGGTATTTCTGTTCGCTTTATTGCCCTGATGAATCGCGATTACTTAAAGGCTTCCTATTCCGAAGAAAAACTCGAATTCGCCGAGAAAGAATAAACTCTTTTCGAACATTTTGAAAGGAACATAGAATCGTCTGTATTCTATGTTCCTTTGTTTTTTTTACTTTTGTATTTATTATGGATGAGTTTTCAAATAAACTTATAGACTTTTTTAACTTTTTAAGAGAAAACTACGGCGAGACCATCATCGTAGATACTAATTACACTCAAAACTTTGGGTCTCAAAGCTTTGCCGAGCCACAAGATTCTTTAGAAAATTACTCTGCCACACTTTCGCATTCCATCGACATTTTCTCATCGGAAAACGATTGGTTCCGTTCAAAAAACTTAGAGGAATTAGAGCAAAAAATTAAACATTGCACAAAATGCAGTCTTGGAAAAACCCGAACAAATTTCGTTTTTGGAAGTGGAAACCCTAACGCCGATATTATGTTTATCGGCGAGGCACCGGGAGCCGACGAAGACCTTCAAGGCTTGCCCTTTGTTGGTCGCGCTGGTCAATTATTGAATAAGCTTTTAAAGGTTGTGGGCTTAGAGAGAGAAGAAGTTTATATTTGCAACATATTGAAATGTCGCCCTCCGAACAACAGAAAACCATTACCTTCGGAAATAGAACTTTGCAAGCCGTATCTACTTAAACAAATCGAATTAGTCAAACCAAAGGTTATTGTTGCACTTGGTTCAACTGCAATCGAAGGCTTATTGAATTTGAAGAAAAAAATGGGCGAACTTCGCGGGAAAATTATTCATTTCAATAAAATCCCTGTAATAATTACCTATCATCCAGCAGCCCTACTCAGAAATCCCAATTGGGAGGCAGATTTCATCGAAGATTTAAAATTGCTTTTCAAACATTTTCCAGAACTAACAAAAAAGAAAGGTAAAAAATGAACATAGGTGTAATTTTTGGTGGTATTTCTACCGAACGAGACATTTCAATCAAAAGCGGAATCGCTGTGTATAATGCCTTGAAACAACTTAATTACAATGCTATTCTGGTCGACCCAGCACTTGGCAAAGATGGATTTCTTCATTCGGTCGAGGAAGCCGAAAACCTTCCCAAATATGCAGAATTAGACGCGCAAATTCATAACAAACAGAAGTATCTGGAATGTATCTCGTCCTCTAACCTCAATGAGATTAATCTCGCCTTTATCGTCCTGCACGGGAAATATGGCGAAGATGGCACCATTCAAACATTACTGGATTTTAAAGATATTCCATACACTGGAAGTAAGCCCAAAGCCCATTCAATTGGCTTGGACAAAAACCTTAGCAAATTACTTTTTTCATCAGTGCGAATTCCTACACCCCGTTGGACAGTTGTGCGGAAAGAAGATGCCGAAAATTTCGAATTAGCCGAAGAACTGCGTGACGAATTTGGGAAAAAGATGGTCATAAAACCAAACGACCAAGGCTCAACCATTGGAGTGACAATTGTTACCGATGGAAACCTTGATGAAATTCATAATGGAGTGAAATTGGCATTAAGTTTCTCCGACCTTGTCATTGTCGAAGAATACATCGAAGGGAGAGAAATCACCGTTGGTATTATAGGCAACGAAGCACTGCCCGTTATCGAGATCGTCCCACAGAGCGGATTTTACGATTTTGAACACAAGTACACTCGTGGCAAAACTGAATACATCTGCCCAGCGGAAATACCAGACGATGTTGCCAGTTTCACCCAAGAATTGGCTTTGATGGCATACAATATCATTGGAGCCGAAGGCTTCGCCCGAGTCGACTTCCGGCTAAACGAGGACAACCAACCGTTCATTCTGGAAGTCAACACAACCCCGGGTTTCACAGAAACATCTCTTGTACCTAAGGCTGCAAAAGCCATAGGTATCGAGTTCCCCGAACTTTGCCAGAGAATAATTAACGAAGCATTGAAAAAGGAAGATTAAAACTGATTTACCCTACTTTTCTATAATCAATTTCTGAACCCAAAACACTATGGGGAATCAAGTAAACTACGACCATAACAATTGATGAGATAATTGCCCATTTGTAATTCGCGGGATTTTTCTTCAACTGTATTAATGCGATAATCCAGAAAATTAGCGAAATCAATGTTTTATTATCAGTTAAGTCGTGACCAAAGGGCCAACCAGACCAGAAAACTCCAAAAGCATAATGCTGGACAAGCGGCCCGAAAATTCCACCGCCAATAAACAACAGTATAAGCGTCCAAAGAGCCAATTTAAAAACATTCTTACGAACAAAAACAGCTTCGATAAATGTTCTGACACCAAAAACCATCGAAAAGAACATAAAGAAAATATGAGGAATTAAGACAAAAGGCGGAACATCGCCTTTGAACCTGATAATAACAGGTTCATCAGTCAAATTGTATTCCTTCCCTTTTTCGTCTTGCAAAACGATTTTATACATTATCTTCCCTGCAGCAGGCTGACGCGGAATCACCGCGACTAACTTTTCCGATGCATATTCCATTGGTTTGGATGTCCAATCGTCAAAACTGGGATGCCTTCGGTAAACCAAAATGCCTTTAAGATTTTTGTTGCTTGTCTCAATTTCTATTCGTGCATCGGAAGTATTTGTCCAAGACCGCGGAAGAGTATATTTAATCTTCTCGTTTCCAACGACAACGCTACCCGACTTTGGATAAGTTGGACCCGTCATCCTTTGGTAAGCTGCCAAAGCAATCATTATCAAAATTGAAAGAATCCAAAATAAAATACTTTTGACCATATTGACACAGACTATTGTTGAACAAGTTTTTCTGCTTCACCAAACAAGTTTTGTACTTTGCCAATAATTGTATCTTGCAGAAGCAAAGTCGAAAAATACCCAGAATCGCCAAAAAGAATATATCCCAGAGTCGCTTTAATTTCGCTTTTTATTTTGTAATATTCTTCATCGAAATATTTTTCCAAATAACTATTCGTTTGCATAAGATATTGTTTAAAAGAAAACATCACCCTATCAGAAACTTCAAATTTAAACAAAAAATTTTGAAAATTAAGTTTAGATATTTCTAAATAATTTTGTTGGTTATCGAAAAAATATCTCAATACAAAATCATTGAGCAAGCCATTGTTTTTTAATTTATTCAAATATGGAGGCAATGTGTCATATTGGAAGAAGTAGTCGGGAACAACAGCCCCACCACCAAACAAAGCCCTGCCCTTTTTTGTGTAATAAATTGGCAAATTTGTCGCTCCGCCAGTTTTTTTGATTAATTCCTCAATCATTTCTTTTTGTTCTTTGCCCAGCGTCAAGTCGGCAAACGCTCCGAGGTCAACATTTTCGACTTCGGGCTTTTGTATATTTCTGCCCAATGGTGAAACATATTCCCCTGTAGTCAAGCGAAAAGCAGAGCCATCCTTGAATTCCCAAGTCCGTTGCACCAAGCCTTTGCCAAAGGTTCTTTCTCCAACAACAATTCCACGGTCGTTGTCTTGCATTGCCGAGGCAAATATCTCGCTCGCAGAAGCAGAATTCTTATCGACTAAAACAATCAAAGGATATCTTTTATATTTCCCATCTTTTTCGCAAATATAAACTTTGCGATGAACCTCGCGACCCGAGACTACAACGATTGTATCCCCCTTCTTCAAAAACAACTCAACAAGTTTCACTGTCTCGTCCAGATAGCCACCCTGATTGCCTCGCAGGTCAATTATAAATCGTTTACAACCTATTTTAACTAAACTATCGAAAGCTCGTGAAAATTCAGAGAAAGTTGAAAGCGAAAATCGGGTTAGTTTTAATAAGCCAACGCTGGTTCCTTTGAATTCAACCGAAACTACAACAGAAGGTATTTGAGTTTCAGCAATTGGCACTTCGACTTCTTTTAAAAATCCTCCTCTTTTAATTGTAAGAATGCACTTTTTGTTCTGAGATTCAGAAATTTTTCTATATGCACTTTGTGCATCTTTCCCAACAAAATATTCGTGATTTATATAAATTATGCGGTCTCCAACGGTTAAACCGACAGAATCAGCAGGGCTTCCTTTTAAGACATTAAAAACCATTAAAGAATCGCCTCGACGGAAAAACTGGACGCCAATGCCTTCGCCAGAGCCTTTGAAAGCATCTTTTATTTTCTCGTATTGCGATGCATTAAAATAGGTAGAGAACTTATCCAAAGATTGCAACAAAGAGTTAAAAGCATTTTCTGAGATTTTACTTATATCGATAATCTCTTTGTAATAATTTGCCGAAACTACTTCTAAGATATTTTTAAACTTTTGAACTTGGATTTCAATTACATTTTCTAAAGAATCATTCTTTGCATACGAAAACGACCAAATTAATGGCAAGAGAATTAGAAATAAAATTTTCTTCATCAAAAATACCTTTTAACAATATCGAAAAAGATATGGCTCCAAATGTCAAATTTGCTTTCCGAAGATATAATATACTTTTCGAAGGTATGCTTGATACTTTTATTATTCAGGATTTGACTAAGTTGAGTGGCTTGCGAAACCGAAAAATCATCCTTTTCATCAACACAAAGATAGATATGCTTACGAGTTCGAAGATGAATCAGCCAATATTCCTCTTCGAGCTTTGGAAGAAAATCCAGTGGGGAATTAAAGTAGCAATTGGTGTCGAAATAATCCCCACAAAGCCTACGAATATCGAAAAATGCATCGATTAGAATGGTACCATAAAATAAATCGGGATGGCGGAAAAATGAATTACCAGCGAAGTATCCCGATTCACCACACCCAAATGTTATTATAGGTGTTGGGCTTCCTGCCATCTTAAAAATCTTTGGCAAAACTTCATCGACCAAGAAGGAATTGTATTTAAAATGCAAGCCCGAACGCTCTTCCAAACTTTTATCACCATTCTTCCAAATCCTATTTTCAATCGTTGGAACATATACAATTCGGAAAATCCCATTCTTTATGTAATCCGAAACCCCTTCGACAAATCGGCAATCGACTTGCTCATCGTATTCATCCCCAACCAAAGGAAAAGCAAGAAGAATAAACCCATAAGAGCCAAAAATTGTTAGCTTTGTTTCTCGTTCCAAATTTTGGCTCTCGAACACAATCTCTTTTCTAAATTCTTCCATTGTTTTCACCTATTTCTAAAATCTATTTTTGATTATAAAACTCATCAAAAATCGATTTATTTTCCTGTTTATTGTTCAGACTTAAATAATTCACAACATATTTAGAAATAATGTCAAATTCCAAATTAATCGACTCGCCTACTTTTTTATATTTTAAATTGGTACGTTCAAATGTAAATGGAATAACAGACACCGAAAAAATATTTTGTTGCACATCAACAACCGTTAAACTAATCCCATCGATTGCAATTGAGCCTTTTGGAACTAAATATTGCCTAAAATCATTTGGAAACGAAACAAAGAACATTCTGCTAATCCCAACTGGAACAATCCTATTGATTTTCCCGATTGTATCTATATGCCCTTGAACGATATGACCATCAATTCGGTCGGAAAATTTCCTTGCCCTTTCCAGATTCACAAAGCTCGAAACATTCAACTCGCCCAAATTACTTCTGCGAATAGTTTCTTCAACGGCATCTACTTCGAAGAACTTTTCCCCGAAATTAACAACAGTTAAACAGGCACCATTGACAGAAATCGAAGCCCCAAGTTCCATACCATCAATAATTTTTTCTGCCGAAATTTTAAACCGAACTGCTTCGCCCCGTCGCTGTATCGAAAGAATTTTGCCAACTTCGTCAATTATTCCAGCAAACATCGACTTTATTCCTTTAAAATGTAAATATCTTTTAAATTCCTTCCATACTCAGCAAAATCCAAGCCAAAACCAATCACAAATTTATCGGGAATTTCAAAACCACAATACTTAATACTTAAATTGAATTTCAATTTCTCTTTCTTCAAGAGAAGCACAGCCAATTCTACCGAACTTGGCTCAAATTTAGCTAATTCATCCATTATCGTTTTAATCGTAAGTCCAGTGTCGATAATATCCTCGACCACAACAATGTCCTTTCCACCAAAATTTCTATTAGTTAAAAATAAATTAACTTTACCCGAACTTTCGAGTCGGTTTCCGTAGCTTTCCGCTTTCAAAATTTCAACGAAAATCGGCTGAGAAACATTTTGCATCAATTCCGAAGCAAAAAAAATTGCCCCTTTTAGAACTACTAAAAACACTGGATTTTTGCCCTTGTAATCTCTTTCAATTTCCGACGCTAATTCCCTTATTCTTTTCCGTATCACATTATTAGAAAGATACGGAAAAAAAACTTTACCATCGATATTCACAAGTTCTTTTTCAAAAACTGCTGTCATTTTCATTCAAATTTAACTTTTTTATCACTCCTTTTAAAACTCTTTTAGTTCTTTTGGTAACCTTGAATCTCTCGGATATTCTCAACCCACCAACCCAAAAGATTTCACCATTGGAAACAAACAAAGGATATTCCTCTTTCCGAAACACAGGCACTTTCTGATTCACAAAGAAATCGCTCAGTTTTATCGATTTTTTCATTCCAAGCGGAACGAATCTATCGCTTTCTTTCCAAGTTCGAACAACTATATTTTCAGCAACCTTATCGTAATCGAAAAATTCAACGTTTGGGTCTGGGTCAATTCTAAACTCAATCGTAGGAACTTCAGTGAGTTCGATAACAGAATCGAACCAAACGAAATGCCCAGTCTTTTTTATCACTATCTCTTTTTGCTTCGATTTAATAATTTCCCGCTGAATGAAAAATATCTTATCACGATTCTTAAAAGCAAACAAATTTTTTTGCAACGAAACCACCTTGCCCGGATTTGCGTTAAATAGTTTTTTCAACTCTTGTATCTTCCCAAAAGATAAAAGTTCATCGAAATTCTTTCTTACAATTTCCTGAAGCAACTCTCCAATAAGGAAATCATCAAAATGTTGTAGACCTTGCAATTGCAGCTCTATCTCTTTTGAGTTTCTTTCGATAACAAACCTATCATATAGGCTCTGAATCTGATTCGACACAATTCGTTGAACTTCCCGAGCCAGTTTTGCTGTTCGATTCAAATTTTCTAAGATATTGGGATTAAAATCTTTTTGCAGAAGTGGAATTAACTGCAAACGAATTCGATTTCGAACATATTGCAATGATTGATTCGAAGAATCTTCCCGCCAAGTCAGATTCCGCGTAATTGCATAATTCTGAATTTCTTCGCGTGTAAAATTCAAAAATGGTCTAATCAAATACAAACCTTTTGAAATTTCGTTCTTCTCGGCAATACCACGCAATCCAGCAATTCCAGTTCCACGGAATAAATTAAACAAAACGGTTTCTGCCTGGTCGTTGGCATTGTGTGCAGTGGCAATATATTTCGCCGAAAAAGATTGGCTTGCCCTTCGGAAAAAATCGTATCGAACAATTCGAGCCCCCTCTGCAAGATTCAACGAATGCTTTTCGGCAAATTCCTTGACATTTGTTCTTTGGAGAAAAAGCAACAATGCATACTTTTCGGCAAGTTCCTTCACCAATTCTTCGTCAGCATCCGATTCCTCACCTCTTAATAAATGATTTAGGTGGGCAATTGCTATTTCAAATGGAATATAATGTCTTGTGCAATACAAAGCGTCCAGAAGTGCAACAGAATCCACTCCCCCACTGACCCCAACCAAAATTTTCGAATTAGGCTCGATGAGCAAATTATCTTTTAAGTTCCTAATAAACTTTTGAATAAAAGGATTCCCTGCAAAGTTTATTGCAAAAGAGCCTAACTCCTTCGTTATGTTTTGAGGGAAAATTTTAATGATTTTCTTTTCCGACGGTAAATTTGGAAATCCCTTCAATATAAACAACTTTATTAATGCATCAACACAACAGGCAAACTTCGCATTAAATTATTAAACTTAATACGAACGAAATAAATTCCCTGAATAAGGTTATCGAATGTCAAATCGAATTTTACCTGACCAGCAAAAACTTTCTGTGTTGGGAAAATAGTTTGTATCTTCCTGCCTAATATGTCAATCAATTCAACTTCCAGAGTTCCGGGGCAATAAATCGTTAAATACAACGAAGAACTGCCCGAAGTTGGATTTGGGCTTACATTAGCATCGAATTGCTCTGCGGAAGTAAACCAATCATTCACCCAGTCGACGCTTGCATCCAGCCTCAAATTGTCGATATACCAACCATCCTTGTTTTTTAATGGATTTGAAGTCAGAGTAAATTTAATCAAAACTGTATCGTTTTCGAAATCAGCCAAACTTCGATGCTCGGTAAACCACTGACTTTGGGAAACATTATCTTTAAAGCCCGCCGACCTTCTCATATCGATAAATGCAATATCCTTCCAACTTCGACCAAAATCCCGAGAAATACTAATTATACCCGCATCACCTGAGCTATCGATGATTGCAATCTCTTCGAAGCTTAAAGTCAAATTTGGTGCTTTGACAACAACAGGAGCGAAAATAACGAAATTGTCGGACTTTGGCTTGTAATCACCATTTGGAGAATCTGTCAACGAATTTGGAGGCGAAACAAAAGCCACATTTGTTAAGCCCCAAGTTCCAGTAGTGCCTTGAGTATAGTAAGGGGTCAAATTATTTATATCATCAAAATTCTCATTTAAAGTGCTCAAAGGAGCACCAGAATAAGCAAGAAGCTCATTTGAAAACTCACTCGGGATCAATTTGTCTCCTCGCTTCCCAACTGCCCGAATTTTGATTTTGTAAAACTTTTTGGTTGGCACAGGAATAACCGCCGTTTGAACCTCACCAACGGTCAAATTACTTTTATCGATAGAATAAACTTTTGTTGTATCGGCAAAAACTTCCAAAGCCTCATAATCGTGGAAGTATGAACTGTCGATATGTGTTGATGGATACCTCCAAGTCAAAAGTATTCCGTTTTCGTTTGGTTTAGCCGAGATAATCTCGGGAGGTAGTGGTTGCAATGCACCACCAGCAACCCCTGAAATAGATACAAACGGACTTTCTAAGCCTGTCTCATCAACAGTTTTTAAATTGAAAGTAAAATATTCGCCATCAACAAGATTTTCATAGGTATAAGTTTCGACACCTTTGTTAACTTCAGCAATCTTCGTGTTATCCTTGTAAATATGAATCTTGAAATTTCCAAGGGCACCGCCCAACTGATTTTCTTTAGGGTCTTTCCATTTCAAAACAATTTTATTTGGTTCCTTATATGAATTAATGTAATTCAAACTATCAGGGGGTTTAGGTGCTGTCGTTAAAATAGCCACATATGCATTGTTAGAATAAAAAGTACCTCTTGGATTATTAGGCATCCAGAAGCAAGGCATAATTTTGCCATCGAATGCTATCATCGAAAGATAATCGCCCCAATAGCGGCCAAGAGAAGCTCCACCAGCATCTATCACAGCGTTTGCGTGGTCAAGATACCAAGATTCTGGGGTAACACGAATGCTTTTCCAAGTCTTACCCTCGTCGAAAGACACCGAAACAAACAAATCAACTGCTTTATTTTGGGCGTCCATTTGTGAAGAATAATAAGCCACTGCTAAAATTTTCGTTTTTGGGTCGTATGCCACTGCCGAGAAAAACATATCATTGCCATAAGGATTATCATCCACTTTAATCTTACTCGTCCAAGTTTCACCGCCGTCGGTTGATTTTGCAAGATAAATCCCATATTTACTTTTATCGTCTTTGCCCGCTTGAACAATGAAAAGTTTATTTGGATTATCGCCAAAACAAATGTATGGATGCGATGAAACACGCATATTCCCCTTGTTTGGCAATGCCATACGAAGATTAACTTTTTCCCCAATAGTAACAACAGTTTGAGCGACTTTTGGACTTGTCCAGGCCCAACTTACTCCACCATTTGTGGATTTTTGGACCATAATGCTCGTATAATTGTTGTTTTTGTTTTCCCAAACAACATACAAAGTCCCATCAGATGCAACAATTGGCATTGGCGATTGAACGCCACCCATTCCGATGCTTCCGGGAACCTTTACTACTGGGGCAAAATCTTCACCATTAGCTGAATAGGAAAAGCCTATCGTTGAACCTTGGCTTGGCGAAATCAAATACCAAGTGACGTAGACACGGTCCTTAAATGGCGAATTTGGATTAGCATCGCAAGCAATAAATGGCTTGTCGTGTGAATCTTGCGAAGCTCCACCACCAACAGAGAGAGCAACAGGAATAGGTTGGCTCCAAGTAGCACCATTATCGGTCGATTTATTAACAAACACGCCGCCATCTTCAATATTACCCTCATTTGATACTTGCGTAAAGATGTATGAATAATACAGCGTGCCTTTTGAATCGAACGCCAAGCCGGGGTCAACATTTGTCATTCCGCCATTGGTTGGCGTTGGAACAAACACATCAGCATTTGGCGGGGTTAAAGATGTATTCCAGGTTTGACCTCCGTCCGTGGAATAATATGCCGCCATTCGATATCTACTGGCAGGTGAATTATACTGCATATCGTTTGCTGCAGCCACAATGACATTGGGATTGAGTGGGTGCCGGGTTATAAAAGTTTCGGATTGACCACCAACAGACTTAACAATATTGATGATTTGAATACCTGATGAAGTTAAAATTCTTTCTGGACCCTTTTCGAGTTTATCCAAAGGTATTTCTTTGGGTTTGAAAACATCGTTGTAAGAGCTCAACACAGACTTTTCGGCATCAAAAATTGGTGGTAACATCCTATACTCAAGTTGTGAAAAAAGTAAATATGGTACTAACCAAATCAACAAAAACAAACACTTTTTCATTTTTCAACTCATACAAAAAATAACATAACAACAAAACCAAAATTAATAAAAATTAAGGATTACGGAGGGTAGCTTGACCAAAAAGCTCCTGAGCGGGGATTCGAACCCCGGACCCCCTGATTAACAGTCAGGTGCTCTAACCAGCTGAGCTACTCAGGAATAAAATCAAATACAAAATTAATAGAATTTTCAAAAATAACCAAATAAAAATACCAGAAAATGTTCAAAATTTTTTAGAAATTATAACGAATTAAAAAGTAAAAGTTTGCCATAAATCTATCAATTTTAGATAATCCTCTGTGGTATTCAAATTAAAAAATAACTCTTCTTTATAGAAAGGTAGGTTTTCGGGGTGAATAATTTCAACATCTATTGTTTTCAAAAAGGTATGGAAAGACTTATCGCTAAAGTCGTTGCTTGATAAAAAATTTTCTACATTTGGTAAAATACTTTTAGAATAGATACCAACCAATGGTTGATGGAATCCCCCAGCTTGACAAAAAACAACAGGTTTTGCAGTAGGATAATCAAGAATGTACTCAATCATCTCTTTTGAAATAAATGGAAGGTCGCAGGCCAAAACAAATATTCTTTCGGACTTGGAATGAATTAATGCCGAGTGTATCCCAGCCAAAGGTCCTTTCCATTTGTAAATATCTTCGTACAAAGGAATGTTCAGAAATTTATATTCATCGGGTGTGTTCGTAATAATTATTACTTCCGAGAAAATCGATTTCATTAAATCGACAAGGCGTTCGATAATTGTTTGATTTCCTAATTTCAAAAAAGATTTGTTCACTCCCATACGGGAACTTTTCCCACCGGCGAGAATTACTCCTGTTATATGAGAATGCATTTCACTCTTTCTCCTTTTTTCGGATTCAATTTATCTTCTTCAATTTCAATTAAACAATTTGCGCGACCCATTTCAACAAGATTGCCGGATGACTGAGAAAACTCAGAGATGACTTTCCATTCGCCATTTTCTTCAAATAATATTCCTCGCAAAAAATGCCGCTTTCCATCTTTTTTCTTTAAATCATTCTGCAAAGTTGCTGTTACACTTTTCATTTCATTTTGTCTGAATAAGAAATTAATAGCTGGCTTTATGAATACATAGAAACTTACAAGCGAAGAAACTGGATTACCGGGCAGACCAAATACTAAAATTCTTCTTTCATCTTTTTCATACGATCCGAAGTAAATCGGTTTACCGGGTTTGATGTTTACTTTCCAAAATTTTTCTTTCACGCCTTGCTCCTCAAAAACTTCCTTTAGAAAATCATATTTGCCGACTGATACTCCACCGGTTGTGATAAGTAAATCAATATCCAATGCTAAAGCTGATTTAATTTTTTCTGTAACTATTTTTTTGTCATCATTTACGAAACCAAGATTGATGACCATGTGATTCATTTCTTTCATTGCAGCATAAAGAGAATAATTGTTTGATACCCGAAGTTTATCATCAAGCGGTTTCTCATTGATTGGAATCAGTTCATCGCCGGTTGCAAGAATCGCAGTTTTGAGTTTAGAATAAACTTTTACTTTTTCTTTTCCGCAGCTTGCAAGAACTGCGATAGTCTTTGCATCAATTTTTGTGAAGCAATAAACTGCAATTTCATTTTTTCTTAAATCATTCCCTTGTTTGCGAATATTCATTCCTTTTTTGAAAAAAGCATCTTGCTTCAGGGAAAGAACATTGCCATTCACCTCTACATCTTCAATTGGAATAATTGTATCGGCATTCGGTGGAAGCTTACTTCCGGTTGTAATAAGTACTGCATCGTTCTCAGTTAAAGTGAATGAGGAATAATTTCCGGCTGATATTTCGCCAATTATTTTCCATTGAGTTCTTTCTGAAAATTTAATTGCATAGCCATCTACCGCTGAATTATCGAATGGAGGTAAATCTACATCAGCAATTACATCTTCAGCAAGTATGCGATTGAATGATTCAAGCAAATCAACTTCTTCAGTGTGAAGAGTTAATTTTTCAAATTCGCTTTTAATTATTTCAAGTGCTTCGTTATAGTTTATCATATTTCTCCTTTGTGTTCTTTGTGACTACCTTTGTGCCCTTCGTGGTTAATTTTTTACCACAAAGGTACACGAAGTTTATCACTAAGGTACACTAAGTATTTTAATTTCATCACCTACGAATATTTCTCCGCCACGAACTACCTTTGCAAAAATTCCTTCTCGCGGCATAACGCAATCCCCAACTTTGTAAAAGATCGCACACTTGCTGTGACATTCTTTTCCAATCTGCGTTATCTCCAGTTCAGCTTCTTTTCCTATTTTCATTCGTGTACCGACCTCTAAGTCCGGCAATTCAAGAAATTCTGTTGTAATGTTTTCAGCAAATGCGCCGGGACGAAGATTTGGCAATCCTTTCTCACGCATTTTATCAATGCTTTCGAGCGCAAGAAAACTAACTTGTCTGTGCCAGTTGCCAGCGTGAACATCCCCTTCAATTCCAAAGTTTTCTATCAACTTTGCTGATTGAACATTTGTCTTTGGTATTCCCTTTTTCTTGCTGATGGATATTGCAACAACTTTGCCGATTACATTTTTAGTTTCAACTTTTAAGGGTAATTCTTTTGTCTCTATGTTATTCATAAATATTCCTTCTCTTTGTTTCTCTATGAATTCTCTGCGGCTCGACGTGTAATTATTCTTATTACACGGAAAAACACGGAGAACCACTGAGTTATTTAATAAAATAGTTTCCACTTTTTCCTCCGGTTTTACTTAACAATTTAATTTCACTGATGATCATTGACTTATCAATCGCTTTACACATATCATAGACAGTCAATGCAGCAACCGAAACGGCAGTTAATGCCTCCATTTCAATTCCCGTCTGTGCAGTAGTTTTTGCAAAGGATTTTATTTCGACAGTTTTCTTTTGGGAATTCAATTTCAATTCAACATCAATTTTAGATATAAAGATATTATGGCAAAGTGGAATTAATTCACTCGTTTTCTTTGCGGCTTGAATGCCGGCAAACTTTGCAATTGAAAGCACATCGCCTTTCTTTACTGAATTGTTTTTGATTGCGTTAAAAACTTCTTTTGATACTTTTACTTCGGCGTACGCTTCGGCTGTTCGTGTTGATATTTCTTTTACAGAAACATCAACCATTTCTGCTTTGCCTTTACTGTTAATGTGTGATAATTTTTTCTTCATCCGCCTATACTCATCATATTGTTTTGATTTAGTTTTAACAATTCATCGACACTCGGATGCTTTAACCATTTTGATTGCAATGAATTTTTTATAAACTCAATAATCATATCATCTGATATAGTTTCATCGGCTAATAAAGATTTTAAACTCAAATCTGATGGATTTGAAAAGAGACAATTTTTTATTTGTCCAGCTGCTGTGATGCGAAGACGATTACAACTATCACAGAAATGATCTGATATAGAACTGATAAATCCAACTTTCAAATTTGAGCTATTGACAAAATAATCTTTGGAAACTTTCCCATCGCTTTGAATTTCTGTTAAGGAAAACTTTTCTTCTATTCTGCTTTTCATTTCTTTCCAGCTTAAAAATTTCGAGTCATCCCATTGGTTACCGGTGAATGGCATATACTCAATAAATCTTAGTGTGATTGGATATGTTTTGAAATACTCAACGAAATCACTCAGCTCATCATCATTAATATTTTTGATAACGACCACATTCACTTTTACTGATCTGAATTTCATCGAAACTGCTTTTTGAATTGCTGTGAGTGTCTCATCAAGATAATTTCTGCCGGTAATTGCAATAAATTTAGTTTTATTCAAAGTGTCGAGACTAATATTCAATCTCTCAACACCAAAGTTGAGGAGCGAATCAAGTTTATCAAGCAGATGAGTTCCGTTAGTTGTAATTCCGATTTCAAAATCATATTGATTTTTAAGTGATGAAGTCATTTCAAAAAATTTCATCACATCTTTTCTAATGAGTGGTTCACCGCCTGTAAATCGGATTTTTTTTACCTCTAAATCACGAACAAAAATTTTTATCAGTCGAAACAATTCTTCGTAAGTTAAAATTGACTTGTTAGATTCAAATCGTGCAAAAGAATTTGATGGATTGCAGTAAATACAATTCAGATTGCATTTATCAATCAGAGAGATACGAATGTAGTCGTGAATTCGGTTGAAGTTATCTACTAATTTCATATTATTTCTTTTACCACAAAGGAACACCAAGTTCATCCCAAAGGTGCACAAAGCATTCAACTTTGTGAATTTCTTTGTCCTCTTCGTTGTTAATTTCTTTCTTCATAAAATTAAAATTCCAATCACTGTTACAATCAGCACCACATATGCTGGTTGAAATTTGAAAAAATATCAACGTTGCACCAACTGTGAGTAACGAAAATTCCTGTCAACGATTTCCATTCTTACCAGCATTCTGAAACATAATTGCTACAATCATTCCAATAACAGCGTACTTAACTCCGTTGAATGCTTTCGTTACAAGAACATTGTTTTCATAAATGGAATAAACGTAAGTACTTAACAAAATCAATATTGCCGGAGTAAAAATATTCCCAAGATTTGCTGCAACAGCTCCAAGAATTCCGGCAGTTTTATAGCCAGTGTATGTTGCAAACTTTATAGAAATGGCGCCGGGAAATATTTCAACCATTCCAAGTACTTTAAGAAGCTCATCGTGACTTAACCACTGTTGATTTTTAACAACTTCTTTTTCAATCAATGGAATTAATGAATAAGCTCCACCGAAAGAAAAAGAACCAACTTTAACGAAAGCCCAGAAAAGATTTACTAAACTTTCAATCATTTTTTTTCTCAATAATATCATCAATCCAGCTTAATGCAGCCATCATTGAAGGAAGACCGATTGTTGGTAACGAAAGCAGAGCAACTTGTCAAATCTCTTCGGGTGTGCATCCTGCTTCCAACGCTTTTCGAACGTGAGAATGAACAGCACCCTCCAACCTTGCGCCAATCGATATTGCAAGCTTAATCAGCGCCCGAGTCTTTGAATCTAACGGTCCAGCGGTGTGAACAGCATTGCCAAGTGCTTCATATGCTTTTGCAACTTCTGGGTAGTTTTCTATAAAATTTCGATAGTGTTTAGGTAAATCTGCCATTAATCGCTCCTTATAAACAAACATTTTCACAAAAGCAAAATTACTAAATGTAAATCAAAGTTATTCCTTAAAAAACAAATCTTGATATTTTGGATTAAAGACAATGCAGATTAAAAGTTAATCTGCATCGTTAATTTCAGGCTGTTTTCGCTTGGTTTGCTCGAGTTTTGGAACATCCTTCGGTCATAATCCAGAATAAGAATATTTCCATTGCCAAAATTATATCCAATACCTGCTATCAGTCTCTGTTCGTTATTGTTATCAATCTCCGTGTTGGGGTCGACAAAGTCGTATCTACCAATAATTCTCCAGTTGTTATCAAGTTTCAGTTCGGCAAAGGCAGAGTAACCACGATATTTAATTGAATTATTTATACTGTCCACCATTTTGCCAAATTGATTCCCTTTTCCATCAAGATACTGCAAAGTAAAAGTAAACTTTTTGTGCTCAAAAGAAAGGAAAACATCGTGAGTAACCCAGGTGGGAGGTGAATTCCTCAACGTATCAATTTCGGGTTGGTTCCCCTTACCAAAAATCCCAAGATATGAGATTTGAAAACCTGGAACAAATTTTGGCAATGGTCGCAAAGTTAATCGACTTTGAAAAACTTTATTTTTATTTTTTTCAAAAGAATGGTAACCACCCCCATTGTAAACACCTAATGCAATACTTCCATATTTGCCGGGAAATTTTTTGTTAACAGTTTTTTGATACTCTTCGTCCATTTTGCCACCCAAAAGGCTTGTAAAAGTAATTCCAAATTCAGCGGAATTGAAAATACCAACCCTTTCGATGAACATTGTTCCTTGCATACGATAAAGGTTAATGTTTTCTTCAAAACAATGCCAAGTATTTTCAACCAAACCAAATTGGATATTCGGTTTAACCAGAAAGGAAATGTCTTTGAAAACAAAATTTGCATAAAGAAATTTTAATAGTGCTTTAAAATCACCAGTTTCATCCTGCCTTGTATCCACAGTCATTCGAAAGCTCAAAAAGTCGAACAAAGAATATCTAAAAGTCAAATAGGAGCGAGAGACGTTGAACTGATTGTTTTGGATTTTTCCATCGGAAAAGCCAATGGAATAGGAAAGGTAACTTAAGTTATTAATCTCAAATGATTTGTTCAGTTCCAAAGAAAACAAAAAATTAGAACCAATAATCCAAAAAACAAAACCAAGCGCTAAAAGGCGAAAATTGAATTTTGAAATTTTCATATCATCTTTCTAATTTTAAAACAAAACTGAATACCTAAAAATTAAATTCATTTTTAAACAACAAACAAAATATAAAAAGGAGCAAGTTAACAAAATATTTGCAAAAACCAAACAAAATATTAACATTTGATTTGCAAAAGTTGCCACTTTCAGGTTCTGATATTTTAAATGCAACAAATTACCTCAATTAACAGAGTTAAAGCATTGCTTAGGATGTATGATTTGAAGAAGCAAGAGAAAAATTTAAATGATTTTCAAGTTTGTTTGAACTTTTTAATTCCAAAATTTATTAATTTTGCATTTGTCCGTTGGGGGTGCTCAATCAGACGATTGGGCTGAGAGGATACCCCTGGAACCTGATCCGGGTAATACCGGCGTAGGGAAACGGACCAAAGCCCTACATTCCAGGTAATTCCTCTTCAACAGCCTCCAAACGGATAGTTTGTATGTTAAACTATTCGTATGGTGCGATATGTTTAAAAAGAGTTTCTTTTTGGCAATTTGCTTTGCGGTAACATTTACCGCATTCGCTTCGGAGGAAGCGAGCGACACACTCAAAAAGTATACGCTCCCGAGCATTACTGTTACTTCCACTCGAGCGATACGCGGCGAAACTCCCGTGCCATTCTCCGAAATCAGTTACTCCCAATTCTCGCACATTTACACAACACAAGATATTCCTCGCCTTCTGAGCCAAATGCCATCGATTATCACATTCTCGCAAAGTGGAAACGACATTGGCTATTCGAATCTTACGATGCGTGGTTTCAATCAACGAAGAATTTCGGTTTTGATTAATGGAATTCCTCAAAATGACCCCGAAGACCACAATGTCTACTGGATTGATTTCCCCGACTTCCTCCCAAATGTTCAGCAAATTCAAATTCAGCGAGGTGCTGGATTGAATAACTATGGACAGGCTGCAATTGGGGGTTCAATCAACTTTAACACGGGGAACTATTTGAATAAGCAAGGTGTAAAAATCTTTTCTGGTATTGGTTGGCAGCAATTTGGTTACGATGACGAAACAAAATATCATCCAAATGTTAGCAAATTTGCTGTTGAATTCTCTTCTGGCTTGATAAATAACTACGCATTCTACGGAAGGCTTTCTAAAATCAATTCGCTTGGCTATCGCAATCACTCTTATGCTCTCTTAAATAGCTACTTCTTTAGTGCATCTCGATTCGACGAGAATCTATCCACCCAAATAAACATATTCGGAGGTCCTTTAACCGACGGTTTGGTCTACAATGGTTTACCCAAAGATTACATCAATGATTACAAGATGAGAAGGTTAAACCTGAGCTATTGGGAATACGATTCGACTGGCAAAATTGTAACATTTTCGGTTGAACGAAGGAAGCAGGAAATTGAAGAATTTTCACAACCGCATTATGAAATCTTGAACGAATGGAAAATTTCCTCATCCTTGCGATTTCTATCGGCTTTATTCTACTACACAGGTGATGGTTATTTCGATTACGATGCAAGCTGGGCAGACACAACTATGCTTCGACTTACATCAGAATATGGATATAGCTTAAATGCGAACCCAACTGGAACAATTTTTCGGGCTTTTGTTGGAAACAAGCAAGGCGGTTGGATTCCTCGAATTGTTTGGACTCACGGCGAAAATGAACTAACAGCAGGTTTGGAACTCAGATTACACCGCTCCGAACACTGGGGAAAGATTCGCTATGCTGAATTATTACCCGAAAATTATGACCCAGACAGCAAAGTTTATTCAAACAACGGAGTGCGAGACATTTTTTCAGCTTTTGCAAGGGAAAAACTCGTATTAAACAAACAACTTTCGCTTTTCTTAGAAGGGCAATTAACTTACCAAAGATACGGTTTGAAAAACGAAGAGGCACGAGACAAGTATGTTTATTTCAAGGACATCAATGGAAACTTGGTTGGTGGAGATAAATACCTTTTCGATATAAAATACCTTTTCTTTAATCCCAGACTTGGAGTTAATTACAAACTCAACTCGGATATTAACTTTTTCGGTTTTGTTGCTTATACATCCCGAGAACCCAGAATGCATAATCTTTATCGTGCCGAAGATTCCTACTTTGGTGCAAAGCCCCAGTTTGAATTTAAACAAGTTGGGAATGAGATTCTTTTCGATTTTTCAAAGCCAATTTCTAAACCCGAAAAGTTGCTCGACATTGAATTCGGAACTAATCTCAATCTCTTCAACACAATCGAAGCAAATGCAAACATATTCTATATGGATTACAAAGATGAGCTTGTTAAAACAGGGAGATTGGACATATTCGGTAATCCTGTCGAGGAAAATATCCCAAAAACGCGACACTTTGGCTTAGAACTTGAACTAACGGCAAGTGTTTTCGACAATAAATATGGTAAACTGCAACTTTCGGGCAACGCAACTCTTTCCAAAAACGAAATTGTGGATTATAACTTCGTAACTTACGACGGTTCAACCATCTCTTTTAAAGGAAATCCGATATCTGGATTCCCACAAGTTATGGGAAACTTTGCTATTTCCTATACTTTCAAAAACTTATTTGTATCTCTGATTGGGCAATATGTCGGAGAATATCGAACTGATAACTACGGCGACCTTTTAGCCACAAACCAAAAACTTATTGAGCATCTTCGATATCGAGGCGATTATTATGCCGATAATAAGCTCGACCCATATTTCGTTATGCATTTCGACGCAAATTACACATTTAAGAACATTGGTATCATCGAAGATTTACTTTTAAAAATACAAATAAGGAACTTACTCAATAAACTCTATGCAGCTGGCGCCGAAGGTAAAGAATTTTTCCCCGCAGCGGAAAGAAGCTTCTTCGTCGGAATCGAATTGGGCTTTTAATGTACATACTTTGGCTGCCCTTCGGGGCAGCCACTGTGGTTTTACTCAATGTTCTGGATTTGCTCGCGAATCTTTTCCAATTCTTCTTTGGCATTTACAACTAATTGGGAAATTTCTGCATTATCAGACTTTGAACCAATTGTGTTGAATTCACGATTAATTTCTTGGAGGATAAAATTTATTTTTTGACCAACTGGCTCACGCGATTTCAATGCCTCCTTTAAAAATTTCAAATGGGAATGTAAACGGGTACATTCTTCGGTAATGTCCAATCGATTTGCCATCAAAAGAATTTCCATCTGCAAGCGGTTTTCGTCAATTTCGTCGCTTTCGAATAAAAGAGCGATTTTTTGTCGTAGCTTCTCTCGCTCTATCTCAATTCGATTGCTACTGTTCTTTTCGATTTTGTTCAAAATTGCCTGCAGCTTTTTGTTTCTATTCGTAATATCTTGGTAAAGATTTTTTCCTTCTTGTAGCCTATATTCGTCAAGCTTCCGTAAAGCATCGGTGAGACAATCTTTTACAACTTTCCATTCAATATCGACATCGTATTGAGAATTTTCATCCACCAACAAGTAGTTGGGAAAAGCAAGAATATCGCTAATTGTTACTTGGCTTTTGATTTTAAGTTTCTTTGCAAGAGAAACCAGAGAATTATAAATGCCCACGGCGACTTTTTCGTTAAGATTGAAGGGCTTTATTGTTTCGTCAAGTTCAGTTGTAATGTAAACCGATACATTTCCTCTGGCAATATAATTTTTCACAAGGTCTCTAATCTCCATTTCATAAGAGGAAATGGAACGGGGAATTTTACAGGTAATATCAAGATACCTGTTATTCAAAGATTTAATTTCAACTGTTGCTTTAACTCCATTGGAATTCTTTTCAACTTTTGCAAAACCTGTCATACTTTTCATTTTGTTTCGTCAAATTCTTTTAAAATTCAAAAATAATAAATAAATAGGCAATCTTGTTAAATTAAATCTAAATAGAGAAAGAGAAGATGAGCTTAGTTGCAATAGTAGGTCGACCAAATGTAGGAAAATCAACGCTTTTCAACAGGTTGATTGGCGAGAAGAAAGCGATTGTCGACGATGTTCCGGGCGTAACCCGAGACCGACTTTACGGTACTGCGGAATGGAACGGCAAAAAATTTACCCTGATTGATACGGGGGGATTCGTTCCAAAAACCGAAGACGAAATAGAGATTGCTGTTCGAGAACAAGCAATCATTGCAATCGAAGAAGCCGACGCAATTCTTTTCGTTTGCGATGGTCGCGATGGTATTACAAACTATGACATCGATATAGCAAACATTTTACGACGGAGAGAAAAAAACGTTTTATTGCTTGTCAATAAATGTGATAACAGCGAACAAGACCAAAATTCATTTGAATTCCATAGGCTTGGCTTGGGGAAACCCTACCCAATTTCCGCTCTCTCGGGCAGAAACTCTTGGGAATTCCTTGATGATTTGGTTGAACTGCTCCCTGAAAAAACGATTAAAGATGAAGACCCGAGATTAAAAATCGCCATTGTTGGAAGACCAAACGTTGGCAAGTCTTCTATTGTTAATGCTTTGGTTGGTAAACCTCGCTCCATAGTTACAGATATTCCCGGAACAACAAGGGATTCCATCGATACAATCATCAAACATTACAACGAAGAAATAGTACTAATCGATACAGCAGGATTGCGAAGGCGAAGCAGTATCAAGGAAAGCATCGAATTTTATAGCGTTGTTAGAACCGTAAAAGCAATCGAACGAAGCGACGTCGCCGTGGTTGTAATCGACGCAACAAGAGGTTTAGAAGACCAAGACAAAAAGATTATCAATTCCGTCGAAGAAGCCCGAAAAGGAATTATAATTGCTGTTAACAAATGGGATTTGATTGAAAATAAGAACGAAAAAACAGCAGACGAATTCAAAGAAAAAATTTATGACCAACTACAAACTTATTACTACGTCCCTATTTTGTTCACAAGTGCAGTGACAAAACAAAGACTTATCAAAATCATTGAGAAAGCAAAAGAAATAAAACATAACAGGATGTTGAGAATACAAACATCCCAATTGAATAAAGATATTTTGCCAGAATTAGAAAAAGTGCCGCCCCCAGCCATCCGAGGCAAAGATTTAAGAATCAACTACATTACTCAAACAAAGACAGAACCGCCTGTTTTTGTATTCTTTTGCAATTTCCCCGACCTTATTCCCGACTCTTACAAAAGATTTATCGAAAAAGTAATCCGCAAAAAATACAACTTCGAAGGAACCCCAATTTCCTTTGTTTTTAGAAAGAAACACCGCCAGCGGAACGAAGAAGATTTATAATCACCAGACTTCAGGATTCTTCAAATACTCATCAATCGCTTTTGCTGCTTTACGGCCAGCTCCCATTGCAAGAATTACTGTTGCCCCACCAGTAACAATATCGCCACCAGCAAATACCCCTTTCTTACTTGTCTTCATCGTTTCGGGGTCAACAATTATGTTCCCCCATTTGTTCACTTTCAAATCGGGTGTGGTTTTGCTAATTATCGGATTTGAACCGTTACCAATTGCAATAATTCCTGCATCTATTGGGATAATTTCAATAGCACCATCAATTGGTATAGGCTTGCGTCGACCAGACGAATCAGGCTCTCCAAGCTGCATCTTTTGAATTTTAACTGCACGAACCCAACCATCTGCGTCCCCCAAAAACTCCAACGGCGCACTTAAGAAAATAAATTCAACTCCTTCTTCCTTTGCATGCTTGATTTCCTCTACTCGGGCAGGCATTTCCGCTTCTGTCCGTCGATAAATAATCATTGCATTTTTCGCTCCGAGCCTTAGCGCAGTTCGAACAGCATCCATTGCTGTGTTTCCACCGCCAAAAACTGCAACATCTTTCCCGCGCAAATCCATAATCGGTGTATCAGCCTCCGGGAATTTATAGGCTTTCATTAAATTAACACGAGTGAGAAATTCATTAGCCGAATAAATTCCCAAAAGGTTTTCGCCCGGCACATTCAAAAAGTATGGAAGCCCAGCACCAACACCAATAAAAACTGCATCGAACCTTTGCAACAACTCATCAACTGTTTCGGTCAAGCCAATTATATAATTTGTTTGAAATTCAACGCCAAGTTTGCGAAGGTAATCAACCTCGGCTCGAACAATTTCTTTGGGCAAACGAAATTCGGGAATTCCATAAATCAGAACACCCCCAATTTCGTGCAAAGCCTCGAAAACAGTAACATCGTGCCCCATACGAATCAAATCGCCAGCACAACTTAGCCCCGCAGGTCCACCGCCAACGATGGCAACTTTCTTGCCCGTCTTTGGCTTCATTTCGGGCATTCGGAATCCAAGATTTTTCCGCTCCCAATCTGCAACAAAGCGTTCAAGATGTCCAATAGCTACTGGTTCGTTCCGTTTTCCAACAACACAAACCTTTTCGCATTGCTCTTCTTGTGGACACACACGACCGCAAACCGCTGGCAACGCATTATCCTCTTTCAAAATTTCGGCGGCTTCTTTGAATTTTCCTTCCGCCACCATTTTGATGAAATCAGGAATCTTTACCGCGACAGGGCAGCCTTCGACGCACACAGGCTTTTTGCATCTAAGGCAGCGTTCCGCCTCTTCGCGGGCAAGCTCTATGGTATATCCATAATTGACTTCATCGAAATTATGAATTCGAACCTCGGGAGGTTGTTCAGGCATTGGATGCCTTTTGATTTGCATTCTTTCTTTATTTGTCAGCTCAGGCATCTTGCTTCTCCAATTTTTTTGCCATCAAGTCTATTCTGCAAATAAATTCTTCGAGTGCTTTCTTTTCGTGTTCAACATACATCCTGTTCCGCTTCATTAGATTATCGAAATCGACTTTGTGCGCATCAAACTCCGGTCCATCGACACAGGCGAAATATGTCTTATTGTCCACCGTCACTCGGCAACCGCCACACATTCCTGTTGCATCGACCATTATCGGATTCAAACTCACAACTGTTTTAATTCCATAAGGTCGCGTTACCTCGGCAACTGCTTTCATCATAGGAATCGGTCCAATTGCCAAAACAAAATCTATTTTCCGTCCCTCGTCCAACAATTGCTGAAGTTTATGAGTAACAAAACCATGAAAACCATAAGAGCCATCATCGGTTGTAGGATACAACTCATCGCAAATTTGTCGCATTTCGTCTTCCAAAATCACAAATTCCCGCGAACGACCACCAATTATGCCAATCACATAATTCCCAGCCTCTTTCAATGCCTTTGCTGTTGGATAAGCAATAGCGGTTCCAACTCCACCACCAATACTTACTGCAACACCATAATAATCGATTTCCGAAGGCTTACCCAAAGGACCAACAACATCGTGAACATAATCGCCTGCATTGAGAAGGTTCAGTTGTTTAGTCGTCTTACCCACTCCTTGAACGATAATCGTAATTGTCCCATCTTGGAGATTTGAGTCTGCAATTGTAAGAGGGATTCGTTCCCCAAGATCATCGACACGGACAACGACAAACTGCCCGGGCTTCCTTTTCTCCGCAATTTTCGGAGCTTCGATTCTGAAAAGCTTTATATCCGGAGCCAAGAACCTCGCTTCAACTATCTTATTCATTTTATTTACCTAAAAAAAGCAAATTACAAAAAATCAAGGAAAATAAAGGGTATAAAGTATAAATATTGCTATTTGTAAATATTTTTGGCTAAAAAGTAAAACCTTAATAAATAGAAAATTATTTAATAAGCCAAATAAGTTTTTGATGATTACTCAAAAAACTTGAATATTTCCCTTTATAGAAGTTAATAATTGCTCCAAAGCTTCTTTAAAAGCTGTTTTTGTAATTTTCAATTCTCCACTAAATGTTTTAATTTCTCTAAACGGAGGATAACCTTCTTCGTTTCGTAATTTTTCAATTACAGAATTATAATCACCTAAACCGGTAACACAATGAGCTACTGGACCTATTAAAATACCTGAATAGGGGGAGTTATATCTTAATTTTTCGATTTGAAATCTTCTATTTTTATCATAATCCAGAAATAAATCTAATTGGTCTTTAGACAAACCAAATTCTTTTGCTATTCCAAAAATATACTCTTTTTTTAAAGAACTTGCCCCTAATACTAATATTTTTATCTTTTCTTTAAAATTACTCCTATCATCTTCAAGCAAATAAGATTGCGACATAAGACTTTGATATCTATCCTCGAGTTCAATATATTTATTATATAACCTTTCATATTCTTTATTTTTTTCCTCTAATAATTGATTTATTGTATTTAAGTCAAATAAAAACTCGTAAAATTGAGATTGCTTTTTATTATGTATTCTACAATGATTTATAATGGTTTCTAACAAAAGATTCCATTCTTTTGCAATTAAATGAGTATATGGTTTTATAACATTCTGGAGCCCAAAAAATAATTCAAAATTCAGACTATTTTGTTTATCAAGATTTTCAACTGAATCAATTAAACACAATATAAATTCTTTCAAAATGCTGACCCCTTGAAAATTTTTATCTAACCTGCATTTTTTGGTCAACAGTTTTATTATAGTATCAGGATTATATAAAGCATCTTTAATATCGTTCATAAAAATTATTTTAGCAGAATAATTAAAAACCCATATTGGTAAATTTTCATATTCCCCTATATCTCGTAACAAGAGTAAATAATTGTTAGCTTGTTTGTAAAGCTTGTATTTAAAACACAACTCAGAAAGAACAGATAAAACATCTAGATAGATTTCTTTATCTTTATTATAACTTAACCCGTTGTTAATAAGTTCTTCAAATTTTATCAAGATTTTATGGTCGTAACTTCCTTCAACATTACAAAAAAGATAAATATATTTCCCAGAATAATATATTTCATTGAGGAAGGTTCCTTTTTCAAAAATTGAAATAGCCATTTTATCTATTTCTGGAGAGGGTAGTTTATTTTTAATGCAATTAATGATCGATTCTAAGTTCATAGCTGTTTACCAATTTAGCTTTTTCAAGATATTTATATAATTCAATAAGTTGCTCAGGGGGAATTTTTCTAAATTCTTTCTCGTTTTTTAAATATTTTTCCACGAATTTAGTCCACCCACTTTCCAAAAACTTAAATTTTATATTCAAATTTTGATCACTTTTTAGCGTAATATACCATTTATTATTTTCAAAAACCAGTGAATTGAGGTTTTCTTGAGAAAAACTTATCTCAGGGGAACAATAAATTTTAGCCTTTTCTATGCACTCCGGAATGTATTTTTGCAATATTTCTTTACCCTTTGAATTTAAAAGGGATAACAATATTTTCCTAAATTTTTCTTTGAAATCAATTTTAAAATAAATTAATTTCAAACCAAGAGTGGATTCAACAAAGTTATTCTCTACAAATTTTAAATCTTTACGATTTGCCCTAAGGAGGCATTCTTTTACATATTCAATAGATAATGATTGGAAAAATTCAGGATAATATTTTTTTAAAGAAAGGAAGTCGGATAAAACTAAAACGGTTTGATTTTTTTTAAAATCTGCATCCAATGGTGATAAACCCTTCATTAAACCATAATAGAATAATGTCAATCTCTTAAAAAATGGATTTGTTTTATATTGTTCCAATTTATACAAGATGTCATTTAATGTATCTTGAGGATTCATACTCATTAAAAAAATGAGAGATTTCAATGACATAAATGCATTATTTAAAGTTAGGACCGCGTCCCTAATACTTATTTCAGAATGTTTGATTTTAAAAATAGTATCTATATAACTCCTAATCTTATGGAATCCATTTTCTGTTTCACATAGATTGTTTTCTAATGAATCCAAAAAATTTCTAAAATTATCCCGCTCAAGCTCTTTTCCTTTAATAAATGTTTCTACCAAAAAAAGGGAAATTTTCTCATCTAAAATTCTATCTTTTTCAACCATATTTGAACTGGATAAAAATGGTGATGAACTATTACTTTCGAACAAATTTTTCAAAATTGCCGGGAACAGAGTGTTATCATCCCACAAAGCCTGTGCATTAGTCAACGGCTTTTCAAGAAATTGTTTTTTTATTTTATTCCAATCCTCACTTGAATTATAATTGGGAATCAAAAATTCAAATAATGAAAGAAAAAGTTTGTCAAAATTTAAAAATAATTCATTGGTTACGTTGTATTTAAAATTGCCAAAAGCTGCGATAATTCCTGCTCTTATTTTTCTTCGTAGCTGTATAAAATTTTTAATTTTATCCTGAGGTTCAGAAAAATTTTTTCCTTCAATACATTTAAGTTTTTGTATATCAAAGGCATAATCCCCATTGAATAAATCTGAATTAACTTCATAATCGTAACTTTCTAAAAAAATATTTCTCATTAATAAAGAAGTATATCTTTTTTTTTCTTCTTCAGAATTAAAACAGATAGTCTCAATAACAAAAGCGGGCAAAAAACCAGGAATTATCAAACCAAAATGTTTTGATGAATCATAATTGCCTATCTTATTAAAGAATGTAGTATAATCATTTTTGATTAAATAAGCATTTTGATTGAGCAAATGATTTAAATTAACTTTAAGTACAACTGGATATAAATTTTGATAATCATCTTTGAAGTTGTTTAAAAAACTGGAGCTACATTTTTTATCTGTTAGTAAAATCCCCCAATCGATTAATGTGGAAAATGATTCATAATATTTATCTGTTTCAAAAAAATCTTTCGACATAATTTCATTTTGAGATAGTATGTGTCTTAAGTTATTGTTATTAGTATAGACATAGAACTCAAATTTATCCATTACTAACCTCCCATTCAACTAAATTTCTATTTTCTTTTAACTTCAATTTTCTTATAACAAAGGATAAATCTTCCTTGTCTTTTTCATAAAAATAAAATACATCATTCTTGGCTCTTGTAGTGGCAACATAAATTTGGTTAATTTTAAGTGGGTCTAGTGGGTCTTTTAAAATAAAATCTATATCTGTTAATCTTGGCAAAAAGACAGTATCAAATTCAAGACCCTTCATCACCCAATTATAGATTATTTTTATTCCTGGTTCGTCAAAATTAAATTAATCCTCAATATTTCTACTATGTCGATACAACATAACTTTACAAATTTTTTTATCTATATATTTTTTAAGATTGTTGAAAAAATCTTTAGCATTTTTAAAATCGTATAGAATGATTCCTATATTACTTGTAGGATTATTTTCCGCATAATTTTTGATTCTTTTATATACGACCTCTTCGTTTTCATAAGCAATTATCCGAGGTTTATTTCCAGTTCTTATTGGCTGACCAGGTAAATTACTAGGTTCCCCAGTATAAAAAACTTTTCCAACATTATATATTTCAAAAGTATTTCTATAATTTCTTGTTAAATAAAAACGCCTTTCACCGGCTTCAAATATTCTAAGTATTTCGGCAATATTGGTGTCATTGGATAAGATTGATTGGTTAGGATCTGCGAAAATAGTTACATTTTTAGAAAGTCTTTTTAAAATTTCTAAAAGTTCCAAAGGAAAATCTTGGGCTTCGTCAATTATTAAATGGTCCCAAAGTGTTGTTTCATTGATTAGTCGTACAAATCTTGAGTCATTCATTATTCTATTCCAATCTGGTTCGTAATCGCGTTTTTGCGGAACAGGGCTATTCATAAATCTCGAATAAAAACCATAAAACCAAGAATGCCAAGTTTGTACGTCAACATCAAAACTATCATTCTCATCTTCAACCTTTAATTGAGTTTCTTCTAAGACTCTTTTTAAATAAAGCATTAGAGGTTTATTAAAAACCAAAAACTTAACTTTCCCTTCTCCTACCTCATCTTTCAATCTCGCTGCCCTGTGAATTGCAAGTACAGTTTTTCCTGTTCCGGGTCCACCAGTTATCACATAATTTTTATCCAAAGGTAAATTATAAATAGGAACTTGTTCATCTTTACTTAATTCTTCCCATATTGGAAATTTAAGCATATATAGCCCCTTTTATATTATAAAAAAGTATACAAACTTAAAAAATACTTTTCTTTTTTCCAAATTTACACTAAATTTTCCAAAACAATTTCTGCAATATCTTTAACTTGAACCTGCTCGTCTTTCTCTTTTGCTTTCACACCATCGGTAAGCATTGTTATGCAGAAGGGACAATTTGCTGCGATTGTATTTGGATTTACTGAAAGCAGTTCCTCTGTCCGTTCGATATTGACCCGCTTACCTTGAGTTTCTTCGAGGAACATCATCCCACCCCCAGCACCACAACACAATCCTTTGTCTTTCTTTCTTTTCACCTCGACGAAACTCCCATCATAAATCGATTTCAAAACCGACCGAGGAGGCTCGTAAATACTATTATAACGCCCGAGATAACATGAATCGTGATATGTAATACTCAATTTGTTCCCACTTCGTAAACGAATCAATCCCTTGTCAATCAACTCGCTAATGAATTGTGTATGATGAATAACTTCGGCTTGGAAGCCATAATCGGGATACTCATTTTTAAATATGTTGTAGCAATGCGGGCAAATCGTCAAAATCTTTTGGACATTGTATCTTTTGAATGTCTCAACATTAGTTTTAATCAAAAAATCGGCGAGGTATTCGTTGCCAGTGCGACGGGCAACATCGCCATTGCACATTTCCTCGCTACCAAGAATGGCAAAGTTAACACCTGCTCTTTGTAAAATCTTAGCGAAAGCAATTGAAATCTTCTTTGCTCTTTCGTCATAACTTCCTGCACAACCAACCCAAAACAGGTATTCAAAATCTGGATTCTCGCTTGCAATCTTAATGTCCAAGCCTTCTGCCCATTGTGCACGGTCTGCCTGCGGAAATTGCCAAGGTGCTCCATTGTTCTCAAGGCTCGAAAACACATTTTGCAAAAGAGTTGGGAACTTCGACTCCATCAGCACCTGATTTCTTCGCATTTCAATTATAGGATGGAGATGTTCAATCGAAATTGGGCATTCTTGCATACAGGCACCGCAGGTAGTACATTGCCAGAGTGCTTCGGGATTTTGGTAATCACCAATAAAACTTTTTTCCAAAACTTCCTGTTCTTCCTGTGCTGGATTGCCACTTTTGTTTTTCAATTGTTTCAAAAGGATTATACCCTTTTCGTGTGCACGGTGCCTTATTTCAATAATAATTCGTCTTGGGCTGAGAACCTTGCCAGTTAGATTTGCAGGACAAACGCTATCACAGCGTCCACAATGAGTACAGGAAAAAGAATCGTGTATGGACTTCCAGCTCAGTTGCTCGAAATCCCCAGCTCCAAAGCTTTCCAGATTTTCCTCTTCAAAATTAATTCTAACAGGCTTGAAGAAGTATTCAGGTTCACGGAAGAAAACATTTTGAATCGAAGTGTAAACATGAAAATGTTTTGAATAGAAAATATAATTCATAAAAAAGTAAATCCACAGAATATGAAGCCACCAGAAAATTTTGTAGAAAAGGAAGGAACTCTCGGTCGAGAAAATACTGCTGAGCAAAGAAGCAAAAGGTTGAAAAGAATAGGGTTCGGCACCATACAAAGCAATTTTAGCAGAATTTTGCAATAGCAAAGCTGTAACAATTATAAAAATCGAGCCAAGAACAACGATGGCATCGAGCATTTCCCGCCTGTCGCCTTGCAACCTTTTCACACGAAACACGAAACGACGCAAAAAAGCAAACAGAACAGCAAATAACACCAACACACAAAATAAATCATTAGAAAAACTGATTATTGTGTAGAACCAACCAAGAAACGACCAGCTGAACTCGGGATAAAAGCCTTGAAACACAGCTTCCGATGCCGAAAATAGCAGTGCAAGAAAACCCCAGAAAATTGCGACGTGAACCACCCCTGCAAAAGGTTCCCTCAAAATCTTGCTTTGAAACAATGCGATTTTAAACAGATTTTTCAGCCTCAACCAGAAGCGGTCGGTTCTCTTTTCCTGCTTTGCCAATTTAAGTATAAGAATGAATCGATACAAGTTGTAAAACAAAAATCCAAAAGCTAAAACCGTCAGAAAAGCAAAAATTAACTTTTCAACCATTCTCTCTCCTTTATTAAAAGAATAGCAATATAAAAAAACCCAACTTCAAAATTGTCAGAAATGAAAATTTTACAGAAATGTTTGTATTGAATTGTTGTTAATATTTAATGACAGTTTTCGAGGGATTAACTCCAACAGAAACTTTCGCCAGAAACTCTGTATTTTGCTGTGTTAACCTAAATATTAAAATTTCGCCATCTATTGTATAATTTCGAGCGTTGCCAATCAGGATATTTTTGTTCTTGGTATCGAAGGCAATAGAATACCAGTTTTCTTTCGAGTCACTGTTAACTAAAATCGTATCAATCTTATTTGACGCAAAAAACAATCTCGAAACATTGCGGTCTCCAACGAAAAACAAGGAACCATCTTCATCCACAAGATGCATAGAACGCACAGGCGTTTTAAATTCAGCAATCCTCTCTAATGTAATAGGATTTAGAACAACGATTCCGCCAACTGAATCCTTAAAAGAAGGTAAATGATTGTATGAAACGAACATAAGATTTCTCTTTTTGTCGAGTACAATCTCAATGGGATTCGGACCAATCCAGATATTACTCTCTTCTGCCATTTTGTTAAGGTCAACCACCGAAAGTGTTCCAGCTTTTGGTTCATTAGCTCGAAAATCACCATAACCAGAATTTGTAACGAACAGTTTGCCATTGAAGTGAACTACAAATTCAGGTGCAGGTCCAACTTGGATTTTTTTCTCAACCCTTTTTGCTCTAAAATTAACGATATAAACGCAGTCTTGATATAAATCCGTAACTGCAAGCAAAGAATCATTAATAAAATCGAGTCGGCGGGGTGCCGAGTTTCCTTCGAATGTAATGTATCCCAAAAGTCGTCCAGTGCGAATATCAAAAAACTCAATAGCTTTGGAAGTAGTTACAACAACAAAAAATGTATCGCCCTTGATTGCAATGTCGTTGCCCAAATCACCAATCTTGAAATTGGGATTTGCAATTGCCGTGAAGTCATTGATAACATTGAAGTTAAACAAATTCAATTTTGTTACGGTTGAATTATTATATCCCCACAAGCCCTCGCAAAGCACCAAAGCAAAGTTTGACGCAGTTGTATCGGGCAGATTTGCAGAAGTCCCACTATCTTCCTTGCAAGAAGAAAGTAAAAGAATTGCCAATACAAATGAAATTACTATCTTTGTATTCATTTTAAATTCTAATATTCAAGAAATTGGAAAATTATGCAAAACAAAGTTAAAATTGGGGTTACAGCTGGCGATTTGAATGGAATTGGTCTGGAAGTTTTTGCTAAGTATTTAATTTCTAAAGAATTTTTGCAACATTCTAAACAAGCTGAATTTTTCTTTTTTTGCAACCAATCAAACTTCAAAAGATATTATAAAATAAACAAAACGCTCGAAGATTTATACAAACAAGCCCAAACTGCTCTCGCTCAGGTTGTTTTTGTAGAAGTTGGCGAAAAGGTTAAAATTCAGCCTGGTTGGGTGTCGAAGGCAACGGGGAAATATGCTCTGGAATCCTTCAATTTAGCTATTGACTTTGCAATTAACGGAAAGTTGGATGGAGTTATTACTTTGCCAATTTGTAAGGAAAGCATAAAAATGAATCTCCCCGATTTTTCGGGGCATACCGAACACCTTGCAAACTATTTCACTGGCAGACAAAGCTTAATGATGTTTGTTTACCAAAAACTTCGTGTTGCTTTACTTACAAACCACTTACCAATACAATCTTTATCCAACAAAATTGATTCTAACTTAATTGTAAAGAAAAGCAAAATTTTTTACAACACACTGAAAAGTGATTTCCTCGTTCCAAGTCCCAAAATAGCAATTTTGGGATTAAATCCACACGCAGGTGAAAATGGAAACATAGGCAAAGAAGAAGTTGATACATTTATGCCAGCAATAAAGCACTTGCAGTCGATTGGAATTAAACTCGAAGGTCCTTTCCCTGCCGATGGGTTCTTTGCATTTGGTTTAGAAAAACAATACGATGGAATTTTAGCTTGCTACCACGACCAAGGGCTTATCCCTTTCAAATTAATTTCAAAAGGCAAAGGGGTCAACTTCACGGCGAATTTACCTGTTGTTCGCTGTTCCCCCGACCACGGAACCGCTTTCGACATAGTTGGGAAGGGCATAGCAGATTACAAAAGCCTTGCCAATGCTTTTGCGCTGGCAATAAGGATTGTTAAAAATCGGAAAAGCAAAAGTTGAACCAGTTCAAAAATTAAATTATTAGCATTGCATCCCCGAATACGAGGAAGCGATAGTCATTCTTCAAAGCATGCTTGACTGCCTTCAAGTATAAATCCTTTCCTGCAAAAGCCATTCCTAAATAAGTCGAAGGACAATCGGACTCATGAAAGTTGGTTATTAATCGTGTCGCAATTTTGAATTCATAAGGTGGATAAATAAACTTGTCTGTCCAGTCTCTGTTGGGTTTCACAGTGCCCGAAATCAAAACTGAAGATTCAAGTGCACGAGCAACACTACTGCCCACAACAAACACGTTACGCTTCATCTTCAAAGTTTTATTGATGATTTCGGCAGACTCCATTGGAATAATGAAGTACTCACTATACATTCGATGTTTCGTAAGGTCTTCGACCTCAATTTTTTCGTAGGCACCTTGACCAATAGTGATTACAACCTTGGCAATCTTCACGCCCTTTTTTTTCAGCTTTTCAACAAGTTCTTTGGTGAAATGCAAACCAGCCGAAGGGGGTGCAATCGAAGTATTGTATTGAGGATTTGCAAAAATCGTTTGGTAGTGTTCCTTATCAAGTGGTGTATATTCCCTTTTGATGTAAGAAGGCAAAGGCATCTGCCCGATGCGGTCAAGAATTTTGTAAATGTTACCTTCATAACTAAGCCTAAGTGTGCGTCCACGTGAAGTGGTGTTATCCATCACTTCGGCATAAAAATTATTTTCATCGAAGAAAATTTTGTTGCCGATTCGGACTTTTCTGGCTGGCTCGACCAAAGCATCCCAAAGCCGTTCCTCGGTTCGCAATTCTCTTAAAAGAAGAACTTCGATTTTGGCATTCGTTTTCTCTTTCCTACCGAACAGCCTTGCGGGGAAAACAGAAGTTTCGTTAACAACCAAGCAATCGCCTTTCTCGAAGTAATCAACGATGTCCGAAAAAACTCTATCCTCGAGTTCTCCAGTTTCCCGATTCACAACTAGCATTCGGGCGGAATCTCGAGGGTCGGCTGGGTATTTGACAATCTGACTTTTGGGTATAGTAAAGTTGAACTCCGATAACCTCATAAGCTACCTTAACTTACTGCAATTAATTTAAAAATTATTGAATACATTCATAAATAACGAAAAAATCGAATTTTAGTTTTAATTTTTTGAAACATTTAATTCTGTTAGTTTTAAAATTAATTCATTTGTCCTTTGAATAAATTCTTTCGGATTCTCCAATTGATTTTCCAACATCAAAGTTCCTTCATACAAGTTTAAAATAATTTCATCGACCAAATTCTGTTCTTTATTTTCTTTCAAAATTTTTGCAAGATTCTTAATTAATGGATGTGTTGTATTAACTTCAAGAATTTTTTTCGACTGCTGGTAATTTTTATCTATCATTTTAAAAATCTTTTCGGATTGTGGGTCTAATCCAAACACAGGAGCAACCAATGTAACTGGCGAATCGACCAAACGGAGAGATTCTTGCACATTCAAAACTCTATCGCCAAGAACTTGTTTAAAGCGTTCGAGCAATAAATTTGCCTCGTCGGGTTCAAGTCGGTTTGCCTCGTCCCTTTGACTTTGTATTTCAACATCCACTTTGTCAATAGATTTCAAAAGCTTCCCTTCAAACTCGCCAATCGAAGGAATAACAAGTGCATCAATTGGGTCTGTCATTATCAGAACTTCAAGGTTGTTTTTCAGGAAATATTCAAGATTGGGATTTCTATTCAACGAACTACGAGAATCGGTCAAAACATAGTAAATAGATTTCTGCTCGGGTTTCATTCGTGCAACATAGTCTTTGAAAGATGTGTATTCCCCTTCGGGTAACAAAGTGCTTTGGAAACGAAGCAAGTTAACTATTTTCGATTTATTATTCGTATCAATTAATATTCCTCCTTTAAAAATTTGCCCAAAGTTTTGAATAAATTTGGAATACTTCTGTGGTTCATTTTGCGAAAGTTCTTCAAGATGACTCAAAATTTTAGATGTTAAAATTTGTTTAATTTTCGCAATTATTGGGCTACTTTGGATGGTTTCGCGGGAAATATTTAACGGAAAATCGTCTGTATCCAAAACACCTCGCACAAATCGAAGATATTCAGGTATAATTTCTTGATTATCGTTTTGAATAAAAATCTTGTGTGAATACAAATGTATGGTTGTATCGAAAAAATCACGCCAATAGTATGGTGGCGGAGTTTCGGGGATATAAAGAAGTGCTTTGAAATTAACAGAACCCTCGACCGAAAAGTGTAAATATGTCAATGGCGGATTTTCGTCCTTTGTCAGAAACTTATAAAACGACACGACTTCGTCGAATGTTAATTCATCCTTCTTCTTGTGCCAAATAGCCTCAATTGTATTGACTTTTTCGTTATTAACATAAATTGGGAAATCGACAAAATTCGAATATTTACGAATTATTTCTTTAACCTTTTCTGGGTCGGAAAATTCTTTGTATTCGTCTTTCAATTTGAAATAAATCAGAGTGCCTCGGTTTGGTCGTTCAATTTCCTCGATTGAATACTTTTCAGCCCCCAAAGACTTCCAACGAATGCCAGTGGAACTGGGCAAATAGGAACGAGTTTCAAGAATCACTTCGTCGGTCACCATAAAAACAGAGTAGAAGCCAACTCCAAATTTCCCTATAAGATTTAAATCGATTTGCTGTTCGCCTTGCTTCAAGTTTTTCAAGAAGTTTGCAGTGCCAGAATGGGCAATAGTCCCAATCTGGGTAATAACTTCTTCTTTGGTCATCCCAATTCCAGTGTCTTCAATCTTGAACAAGCCCGTATCTTTGTCCACCCAAATGTCGATACGAAGTTCAGCTTCTGGATTCAAAATATCGGGCTCGGTTAATCTTTTGAAACGAATCTTATGTAGTGCATCAGAAGAATTGGAAATCAACTCTCGGATGAAAATCTCGGGGTGGGTATAAAGCGAATGTATAATAATATCCAGGAGCTGTTTGATTTCTGCAACAAATTCAAACTCTTGTGCCTTTTTCCCCTCCATTTCCATACAACTCTTTTCCCGAAATCTTTTCAAATTGAAAATAAACGAAAAAGAACTTATTATTATTTATTTTGAAAATGTTAGCATACTAAATTCTGTGAAAAAATATCAAGCAAATCTCGAAAAGTTACTTGCAAGGAATTTTCGTTCTTTATGGTAAAATATACTATTTTTGAGTTTATGAAAATTTGGAAGTCAAAAAATATTGCTTTGGTACTTATTATTTCCTTTTTTTGTTTGGATGTTTTTTTGGCAATCAACTATTTGAGAAATGGAATTGGTTTCCGACCGAAGCAAAATGTATCTTTTTCCCATAAATTGCATACAAAATACAAAATTACTTGTCTTTTCTGCCATTATCAAGCCGAAACCCATAGTTTTGCCAATCTCCCAACCACAAAAACTTGTATGATTTGCCACATTGCATTACGAACCGAAAGCCAATTGCTGAAAAACGTTATTGCTTCATACGATAGTTCCATAGCACTTGGTTACCAAAAAGTTTACGACTTGCCCGATTATGTTCGCTTCAGCCACAGCCTACATATCCGTAGCGGAATCGATTGTGCTACTTGTCACGGCTTCGTTGACCAAATGGACTCGATTTACCAAGTCAGGAACTTAACGATGGGCTGGTGCGTCGATTGTCACAAAAATCCCGAAAATTATCTGATTCCTCCGAGAAGCATTTCTGGGATTTTTTATCCAAATGACCCTGCATTTAATCAAAACAAATTACAAATTTTACTTTCGTCTGTTCCTTCCAATATTTTGCAGGCTACTTTTCCGATACCAAAGAAAATAATCAAGGCTTCTGTGGAATGTTCAACTTGCCATAATTAATTATGAACAGGCGTGATTTCACAAAATTTCTGACGGCATCCTCATTTATGTTCGGTTTATCCTGCCAAAGACCCGAAATTTTCCACCTTGCCGAAGTTAAGCAAGAACATTCAGCGACATACGAAAATATTCTTAAGTATCGAACGAATTTCGTTTTTGGCTACTTCCCCACTGGTTTAATTATCGAAACATACGAGAACTTTCCATTTCGCATTTCGGGAGACAAGGACAATCCCTTTAACAAGGGAATTGTGCCCAAATCTGCTCTGGCTTCATTATACAACTTATACGATAAATATCGAATTTCCAAACCATTGGTCGACGGGAAAGAAACAAATTTGAATTTTGCTTTAGAAAGAATTTTTTCAAGTATTGAAAATAGTGTTTCCGAAGGAAAGAAAATTGCCATCTTTCTGCCTTTCATCAATTCCCCATTTCTGAATTTTAAAATCAACCAAATTGAAAATCTTACCGATAAAATAGTCTTCGTGGGACTTCCGCCATTCGATTTTTTCCATTCACAACATCAGGCTAATATTTCTTTTTTGAACAATGATGTTTACTTTATTCCAGACATTTCAAGAGCCAAAATTCTAATAAATTTCGGTCGTGACTTCCTCGAACACGACCCATTGTCCCCATTCTATATTTCAAGATTTGCAAGCAATGGAAGTCTCAAACTCTTCACTTTCGAAGACACACATTCCCTCACAGGTGCAAATTCACATTTAAGAATCCCTGTTCACCGAAATGATTTTCCCCTGTTCGGTTTAAGTTTTTTACAAAAAATACTTGAACTAAACAACAAACAGGAACTTGCAGAAAAATTCAAAGAGATATTTAATGGAATTGACCTTCCCCCTATTCCAGAAAGCATTATATCACATCTGGAAAGGAGTTTACATTCGACATATTTCCTTTGCAACGATTTTTTGCCACCTTCGATGCAAATCATTACTTTTCTGCTAAACCTCTTTTCTAATCAAGACCTCTTGGCAACGATTGATGAAAAGTTGATATCCCTCGAATTAAAAAACTACGCCAAATACAAAAAAAATTTCGACAAATTCATTACAAAACCAGAAGAGTTTGTGCAAATTATCTTTTTGGATTATGGCCCAGATTTCTATCTTAACTTTCCATTGCTTGAACGAATCAGAGTACTTCCGTCCCAAAGCCTAATCACATTAAGCCTTTATAAAAACAAGACTTCTGAACAATCGGAAATTTTCATTCCATCACAACATTATTTGGAATTTTGGTTGGATATTGAAAACATCGACAATTGCGTGTATTCTCAACAACAAATAGTTTCGCAATTAAACAAAGATTCAATATCACTGCCAGAATTTATTCACATACTTTCAAATAAAATTTTAAGTCCAAATTTAACAATAAATTACTTCGATGAGTTAATAAACTTTTATCAAAAAAATTATATCAATCCGAATGAATTAAGCGAAAACCTTCGCAACGGAATATTTTTGAAAGCGGAAAAAAATAATCGGAAAAAATTTCATCTTGATGAAAAAGATGTTATTTCTATTTTGAACTTTCTAAAAAAGGAGATAAATACTCTAACAAGGCATTATTACATTAGAATCGTCCCCGAACAAGATACTTATGCGGGGATGTATTCCAACAATGTTTATCTGAAAGAACTCCCTTCGACAATTGATGGAATCTCTTGGGACAATCCAATTTATATTTCTTACCAACTGGCAAAGGAAAAAGGAATTGGAGATGGTCTTTCCGTTAAGGTTGCCTTTGGTTCCAATTCAATAATTATTCCTTGCATTTTAAAAGACAATATTCCAAAATATACATCCTATTTAATTTATCGAAACAATGATTACTTCAAATGTTTTTTGAATCCATACACACAACGCCATACTGATTCCGACATCCTTATTCCCAAAAACCCTGAACTTATTTTGGATTGTGAGATTGAGCCAACAACAAAAGTATTCGATATAGCAAAGATAAATCGAAACATAAACGCAAACGAAATTTCCGAAAAATTTGCTCCCCCACTGATAAATCAAAATCAAATGTATCCTAACAAAATTCAACCATACGATAATAAATGGACAATGATTATTGATGTAGATAAATGCATTGGTTGCAACCTTTGTATGATTGCTTGCCAAATTGAAAACAATATCCCTGTCGTTGGAAAAGAACAAATCATAAAACAACGGGACTTATATTGGATTAACATCATTCATTTGGACTTTGGCAATGGTCGAAAAAAATTTGCTCCGTTGATGTGTCAGCATTGCGATTACGCTCCTTGCGAAAGTGTTTGCCCTGTTGGTGCCACAAGCCATACAACGGAAGGAATTAACGAAATGACCTACTCTCGGTGCATTGGCTCAAGGATTTGTATGGCAAACTGCCCTTACAATGTTCGTAAATTCAATTTCAAAAGTGCAGAAAATGTCCATATTAACTTCGACCCGAGAATGACCAATCCATTTGTTACATTGCGTTCAAGGGGAATAACCGAAAAATGCACATTCTGTATTCACAGAATCAATTTTGAAAGAAGCAGAGCCTCGTTGTCTGGATTAAATGACTTTTCCGTAACTACTGCCTGCCGAGAAATTTGCCCAGTTTCGGCAATTTCTTTCGGTCGAAGGCATAAACTTCTAAACGATTCAGAGCAAGTGAACAAATTAAAAGTCCTATTAGCGAGTTCAAACACTTTTCCCAATGTATTTTATAAAATGAACGATGAGAACACATAAAATCGAAAAATCAATCATTATAACCTCAATATTTTTAACCATAATTTGGATTTTATCAGCCATTTACACTTTTGTGTATGGATTAGAACCTTGGGGCATTCACAAAAAGGTTGTCTGGGGAACAGACATTGTAAATTTTGTCTTTTGGATTGGTAATTCACATTCTGGCACTTTGATTTCGGCAATTCTATATTTGCTTCGACAACAATGGCGGGAAACAATCCATCGAATTGCAGAAACAATGACAATAATTTCAATAATCATTGCAGGGTTCTTTCCTCTTATTCATCTTGGTCGCCCTTGGTTTTTCTACTGGTTATTTCCCCTGCCCAATCAAACTTCACTCTGGGTTAATTTCAAATCACCATTAATTTGGGATTTGATAGCAATTTTCACTTATATGATTTTAAGCTTCCTGTTTTGGTTTTTAGGAATTCTCCCCGACTACAAACTTTTCAACATTAAACATCCAAAAAGAAAACGAAAAGTTTTTTCGTTCCTGAACAAATATTGGTCTGGTTCAAGTGCAAATTGGAAAGAATACCATTGGACATACAACCTATTTGCGGGAATACTAACTTTTGTTGTCGTTTCTGTGCATTCCATTGTTTCTTTTGATTTTTCCGTAACCATTCTTCCCGTTTGGCATTCAACAATGCTGCCAATCTACTTTGTAATCGGAGCGATATATACAGGACTTGCTCTTTTGTTGTTTGTTACAGCAATTTTAACAAAATATAATTCAACTAAATTAGAAATACCCGAAATTTCTGGAATTTATCTTTCAAAACTTATTTTAACATTCTCATTACTCACATTATATTTCTATCTTCTGGAATACTTCTTTGGATTTTATTCGCAGGAACCAAGCATTTTAAGATTGCTTTCGCTTCGTTTTAATAAATCTTACTTAATCTTAACATTGATTATGATTTTTCAGATTTTCATCCTTCCGCAATTTTTCTGGTTCGAAAAAGTTCGTAAGAACACTAATCTTCAAATTTTAATTTCCTTCAATGTAGTCATTGGAATGTGGCTCGAAAGGTTTCTGTTAATTGTACCTACCCTAAGCTTCGATTTAATAACGAACGAAAAAATATCGTACAGCCCCACAATTATTGATTATTCTTTGACTTTTGGTTCTTTGGGCTTCTTCGTTCTTAGCGTTTATTTAATTGGAAAGATAATTCCATTGGTACCGAAAAGTAAAATCTAATCTACAAAAAGATATGGTTTCCAATTTTCGTCGATAGCATTACCAACGAAGCTCTTAATGAAGATGATATGATTAGGCTTCCTTGGTTTGTTTATCAACTTCATACCTGCTTCTTCGGGTGTTCTATTGCCTTTCTTGTTGTTGCAAGAAATGCAAGCAGCCACCAGATTTTCCCAAGTATCGCTTCCGCCTCGGGATTTGGGAATTATATGGTCAACAGTTAAATTTGTTGAATAAGTTCCACAATACTGACACCTATAGCCATCTCGCCTTAAAATGTTCTTACGAGATAGTTCTATTCTTTTCCGAGGAATATTGATAAATCGGGAAAGTCTAATGATGCTTGGCAATGGAAAGTCGGAACGAACTGAATGTAGCACAAAACCATCTTTTTTCTCGACTAACTCCGCCTTTGTGGTTAAAAGAAGAAGTAAAGCTTTTTTTGCAGAACAGATGCTGATTGGTTCATAACTTTGGTTGAGTACCAAAACTCTTGATTTCAAAGGATTACGCTGCGATTCTTTCTCGTCTTTCGATAAATCTTTGTCGAATTCCAGCCTCCTTTGAAAAAACAAAATTAAAAACAATAAAGAAAAAAACGAATAAATCGTCGAAATAATTTTAAATAAGATGTCTATGTTTAGCGATTATACTCAAAAAGCAATAGAGGTTGCAAAAGAAGCGGGGAAGATACTCCGACAAGGCTTTGGAAGTACATTTACAATTACTAACAAAGAAGGGAAAAACAACCTTGTAACCGATTACGACCACCGTTCCGAAGAATTCATAATCGAAAGCCTTTCGAAAGCGTTCCCCGAGACAATTTTCCTTGCCGAAGAAAGCGGGCTATCGAGCCAGTGGAAAAATGACATTCCAATTTGGATAATCGACCCACTCGACGGAACAGTAAATTTTGCCCACAACTTGCCTATTTTTAGCGTTTCTATTGCTCTATCACAAAACAAAGAAATTTTCACAGGAGTAATTTACAATCCAATCCTCGACGAACTATTTGTTTCGGAAAAAGGGCATGGTGCTTTCCTCAACGGAGTGAAACTCAAAGTTTCAACTAGCCAAAGGCTTGAAGAATCGTTCCTTGTAACAGGATTTCCATACAACATCGATTCGAATCCCGGATATTGTATCGACCAGTTCATTCAAATGCTGAAAATGGGAATACCTGTGCGCCGTCTTGGTTCAGCCGCATTAGATTTAGCCTATGTTGCCGCAGGAAGTTTCGATGGCTTTTGGGAAATAAATTTGAACCCGTGGGATGTCGCCGCTGGGTTTCTACTTATCCAAGAAGCAGGTGGCAAAGTTACAAAATATAACGGCGACCCATACTGGATTACCGATAACAACATCCTTGCAACAAATGGATTAATCCACGATGAACTTTCGCAAACTCTAATTTCCTGTTATCTGGAAATAACCAATGGAATTTGAAGTCGAGATAATGTCGGGTGCGGGCAATATCTTTTCCGTTATTGACAATCGGGAAAGAAAATATCCACCCAATTTAATAAGGAAATATTCAAATCAAATTTGTACCAAAAGTTATCCACAGAACAAAACTGAAGGTATTCTTCTAATCGAACCCTCGGATGAGCCAAAACAAGACTTCTCTGTGAAATTCTTTAACCCCGATGGCTCCTTTGGAATGATGTGTGGAAACGGCGGACGCTGTGCAGTAGCATTCGCTTTGGAAAAAGGATTATTTCAACCCAAGAATGAACCAATCAAATTTGACGTATGGGGTCAGGAATATTCTGCTGAAATCATTGGGACTGAAATAAAAATCATTTTTCCACCTCCAAAGTTGATTATTGAAAACAAAAAGATTGAAACAGAAACGCAGCATTTTCTTGGTGATTTAATCGACGTTGGTTCTCCACACTTCATTGTAAATTTCGATATAATTTCCAAAGGAACTAATACTAATTTTTCCAACTATCCAATTACCGAATTAGGACGTCTAATTCGCTACCATAAAGATTTTTTACCTGATGGCACCAATGTAGACATTTTCAAAATCCACAATGACCAAATTTTCCTCCGCACCTACGAACGCGGAGTTGAAGCCGAAACAGGAGCTTGCGGCACTGGTGCTATTGCTACCGCCGTTTCAGTTTTCCTTAAAAATCCAAACCGAAATTCGTTTGAAATCATTCCAACAAGCAAAGAAAAGTTAAAAGTTGTAATTTTGCACGATGATAAAAAAATCAAAGAAATAGACCTGATTGGAGGATTTAAATTCTTAGGTAAATACAAAATTTACATTGACGATTGATGTTTTACAATTTAATAGCCGAACCAAAGCCTATACAATTTCTTAAAGGAGTGGGACCTTCGCGAGCAAAAGCCTTCCATAAAACGGGAATTTTTTACGATGTCGATTTGCTATTCTATTTCCCTCGAAGTTATGTAAACAGAAGTTCGCTTCTTACCATCAAACAAGTTTACGGAAAAATACTTAAAGACAACTTTTTTATTCAAGAACCTAATTCATTGGATTTCAAAGAAGAGGTAACTATTCTTGGCAAAGTTGTAGAGAAGGAAATCCGAACAACAAGAGATAGAAAAAAATACCTTGTGGTGAAAATACAAGATTTCAATGGTGATTTCGCAAACTTGATATATTGGCAATATCCCGATTATTACGAAAAGTATTTCGAAATCAATCAATTCTACATCATTTATGGTATTGCCGAGTTAGGAATTCATAACGAAATCACATTCCACCACCCCGAAACAGAACGATTCGACCAAGCCGAACAATTTGAATTGCAAAAGGGAACAACAATCCCAATTTACCCACTGAATTCTTATTTTAAATCTGCAAAAATTAACAATAGAATTTTGAGGAAAATCATTTCGGAATCTTTAAAAGAAAGTTTACATAAAATCGAAGACATCCTTTTAAATGAAATTATCAACCAACTGGGTTATAAAGACTTGCATTATACAATTGAGAACTTACACTTCCCACAAAATCCATCGGAAATACCTAAATTATTCGAGCGATTCAAATTCACCGAAGCTTTGGTGTTTGAAATTTTCCTTGCTTTTAACAGGCAAAATCAGAAATTACACTCCAAAGCTCCAATCTTCGACACCTCTAAATCAATAATCAAAGAGTTTCATTCCAGCTTACAATTTGAATTAACTAATGACCAAAAAAAGGTAATTAAGCAAATCTTCGACGACTTAAAGAGCGGCAAACCAATGAACAGGCTTTTGCAAGGGGATGTTGGCTCGGGCAAAACAATTGTTGCCATTTTCGCAATGCTTCTTGCAAAAGCCAATAATTTTCAATCGGCAATAATGGCTCCAACTGAAATACTCGCCGAACAGCACTATTTGACTTTAAAAAACTTGTTAAAAGATTTCCCAATTCATATTGAACTTGTGGTCGGGAGTCAAAATGCCAAGCACAGAAATAGCGTTGCAAAACAAATCAGCGACCACAAAGTAGACATTATTGTTGGAACCCATGCACTTTTTGAAGGGAATTTGAAATTTGCCCGACTTGGACTTGTCATTGTCGATGAGCAACACCGATTTGGTGTTGAGCAACGCTCTCGGCTAAGAGAACTCGCTGCTAAATCGCTTGGGAACGGCTTTCTACCCCATTTATTAGTTATGTCGGCAACTCCAATTCCTCGAACGCTCGCAATGACTTTATATGGCGATTTAGATGTGTCAACAATCAAAGAACTTCCGCAGGGACGCAAACCTATAATAACAAAGATTGTCTACGAAAGCAACTTAGACAAAATGTATGAGTTCATCAGGAAGCAAATCAAAAAAGGTAGGCAAGCATATTTCGTTTATCCATTAATCGAAAAATCAGAAAAGATTGACATAAAATCGGCAAGTGAACACTGGGAACTGCTGCAAAATGAGATTTTCCCCGAATTTCGTTGTGGTCTACTCCACGGAAGAATGAAAGCCGAAGAGAAAGAGGAAACAATGCAGCGATTTAAAAGAGGCGAATACGATATACTTGTTTCCACAACAGTGATTGAAGTAGGAATAGATGTTCCAAACGCCACAATTATGGTCATCGAAAATGCGGAAAGATTTGGCTTGTCGCAACTACACCAACTTCGTGGTAGAGTTGGCAGAGGTTCAATACAATCCTATTGCTTCCTTGTTACTGATGACAAATATAATTCCTCGATGCAGAAAACACTTGCAACCGATAGCGAATCGAAATCAGTTGCTGTACGACTTAAGACAATGGAATCGACTACGGATGGCTTCCAAATTGCCGAAGTCGATTTGCAATTGCGAGGACCCGGCGATATTCTTGGGAAGCAACAATCAGGGCTTCCGCCATTCAAATACATCAACCTTGCTTACGACGGTGAAATCATTTCAACAGCATGCAAAGTTGCTTTCGAAATATTAACGTATGACCCTAACTTTACGAAACACCAAAAGTTAAAAAAATTTCTCGACCTCAAAATGATCGACAAGAATTATTTCGGTGTGGGATAAAGGGAAAAGGGTTGCCCACGTCTGGAGCAACCCCTCGTTCTTTTATTAAACTAAATCTTATTTGTTCAAAATAACCTTTTCAACACCAAAACGACCATCGATGGAGAATTGCAAGTAATAAATTCCGCTTGCAAAATTGCTCAAATCAATAGGTAATTCATAGTAAGAGTCCTTCAAATTCCTTTCGGAAAATTCAAAGAGAAGATTTCCAAACCCATCGTAAAGTTTAAAAGCGGCATTGTTTCCGTTCGTTCTGAACAAAACGCGAATTCTATCGCTGGTTGGGTTTGGTCGGATAGAAATAAGTTGTTCGTTTGCGTTCCCATCACTTTCTACCGAACTTGTGGAATATGAAGCATTTATTGGGTCGTATTCAGCCCAAGGCAAGTCCCAGCGTTCAATCAAATTTGGCGAGAATGCCCCGACATAACTAACTCTTTCGAAAAATGGATTGTCAATTGGGACGGGACCACGTCTTTCGAATGTAGCAGAATTCAAGTATGGTGCATTTGGTTTTGGCACGGGGACGTATGTGCCATTATCAGCAAAAGGGTCAATTAATTGAGCATTGTATGGGGAAGATAAATCCACATAATTGCCAAATTGTGGATTCAAAAGCCAATCGGAAGGAACACCTGGATTCTGCCCATCGGCAAAGAATAATGCAGATTTAATTCCATAGATGTAATTGTTTCTTATTTGAATAGAATCGCTGGCGGCAGCTTTTTGTCCAGCAGAAGAAAGTATTTCAATACCTTTAGGCCATCCTATCATTAAAGAGTTAAAAAGACTCATTCGAGAATTACGGCGGATTTGCACCATACTTGTAAATCGGGGATTATATTTATTTGGTCCTACGCCCGAAGTCCAACTTGTATCTTTAAGTGGACCAATAGCAGTAACATTCGAAAAGACAGCCTTTGTAAAAGGTTGATTATAAGAACCAGCAGCGTCGTTGTCCGATTCAAATAAATGGCTTTCCGACACATCCGCAATCTGCGGGTCCCTAATAGATAAAGCAAATTGTACAAAACCACTATAACCATTGTCGGTATCAAACTCGTCGTCTAATCCTTTGTATGCAATTATATATTTGGCATTTACAGTTCCACCAAACCATTCGAAGGAATCATCATTAGCATAGGAAACCATTACGTGGTCAATTTGAGTTCCCCTGCCAACAGCACCCAACGTAAGTCCATTAAGTTCTTGGTTTGGAGCAGCAGCAATTCCGGCAAATTCAATCCTAACATAGCGGAGGATTCCGCTGTTATCATCATCATTTGGATTGTTTCTACCGCCAAACCAACCACGCACTCTATTAGCATCTGCAATTCCACCTTCCAAAGCAGCTTCACCACCGGGATGGTTTGTGCTTGCCAGCCCACAAATAAGCACTCCACCCCAATCACCGGGTCGTCTTTGCCCCGGAGGCGCTGAACTTGTGAAAATTATTGGCTTTTCGGGCGTGCCAACCGCAAAGATTTTACCGCCACGATTCACACACAAAGCAGAATTTTGACCAACTGTGTCTCCTATGATTATCGTACCCGGCTCAATTTCCAGCACACCAAGAGAATCAACAAAAACATATCCATCAAGAGCATATAACTTTTTCGATGTTAATTTAACACGGGAGGTAATCGGCGTTCTTAAAACTGAATCAGGTTTTATCGGTTCTGGTTGCTCAATTTCGAATGGAGCATCATTGATATCTGTTACATTTTCATTAAGACTGCCATCGGGATTTAACAGAACCATCCTAATATAACCGGTCTGCGTTTTTACAGCAGGTACTCTCCATCCACCGTCCACTTTGCCGCGCGTTCTGCCACTATCCAAAACATTTGAGAGGCTTGAAATTGTAGTCCAAGGACCAGTTGGAGAGGTACCAAACTGAAATGCAAACCGCGAGCGATAAGTACCAGTCGTATCCCATCGAATTGTAACAGAGTAACCTGGACGAAACTTTTCGCCGCCGTTAGGATACAACAATCGAATAGTTGTCGGCTGAGCGACTATTCCAATCGAAGCCAAAATTGTTATTGCTATTGCAAGTAAAGTAATTCTTATTTTTTTCATTTTTCTAATTAATTTGTTAAACATAAAATTTTATAAGATACTGTAAGACAAAGAAATAGAAAATGTGGTTCCAATTCGATTAATTCCCCAAGTTCTGCCATTCTGCTCGTATATCGTCTTTGCATTCAATATATTCCTCGCAGATAATTTCAGATCGAACTGGGCAATCCTTTGAATAATTGCCAAATCCAAAAAGTTTTGGGGAATTTCGTAAACATGTGGGTCATTGGTCTGATACACGCCAACTTGGGAAACTCGAACAATACGTTTCCCATAGGTGTTATATGTCAATGAAAAGCTTGTACCTGTCGTTTGATTTTGGTAGAACAAACCAACATTAACGGTATATGGAGATTGTCCCCACATAGGACGCACGTCTGTTGTACCTTTGCCGCCTTGGTCAACTTCTACTCTGGAATGGATAAAAGTAACATTGGTTGTCAAAGATAAATTTTGGAGTGCACTCCAAAGGAAACCAAGATTTTTACGCAACTCAACTTCAATTCCGAAATTCTTCGCAACTCCATTAGCATTAGCAAATGTTCGAGTTAACTCACTTTGTTGCGGGAAGATTGTCTCTTCGATTGCATCGACAAAGGATTTGTAGAACAAACCAACAGAGTAAAGCTCATTCAACGACGGAAAGATTTCGTATCGCAAGTCAATATTTGTAATCAACGCACGCTTCAAATTAGGATTTCCCTGAACAAGGCACAGTTCGTAATAATCGTAGAATGCGAAAGGAGCAAACTCCCTGAACGATGGTCGCGCCAGTGTTCGACTTACCGAAGCACGAAGATTTGAGTTCTTCGATGTCATTACAATTAAATTCAACGAAGGTAAAAAGTCATTTGTCAGATAATCAAGTTGCACGGGTTGTTCGTTAATGTTATGGCTTCGTAATTGGATTAAATTACTTTCGAAGCGAATTCCACCAACAAAACGCATCGAAATATCGAACAAATTAAAACGCTGGTCTATCATCAAATAGCCGGCTATTTGTCGTTCGTCTCCATTGTAAGAATCGCTTAGTCTTGAGTCTTCGCCTATCCGCAAACCATCTTCATAACGGAAATTAGCGGGGTCAAGTATTTTATCAATATTATCATATTCACTAAGCAATTGATAGATGTCCTCGCTTAAATATGGTGATGCAGTTATTGTTATCGACCGTGCGTTGAAATTTCGGCGAGTATTATCGAACAAAATTCCGAACTTGACTTTTGTTGACCCAAAGGTTCTCTCAAAATTCGATAGGAACGATAGCTTCTCTTCGTCTAAGTTTGCAAAGAATCTACCAGCCCGAGTTCCATCGCCTTGTTGATTGAAAAGTAGTTCAAGAACAAAAGGCGTCGTTGGGTCGTATTGTGCATTAAATAATGAACGAGAGAAACGGAATCGGCGGTAATCGGGTTCATAACGATTTAATTTAGAATAGTTCGCTGTCCAATCAAATTTTAAATTTAACGGAATAATGACATTATTCCCTTGTAGCGAAGTTGTGAATAAAGTTTTTTGGGTATAGTGCATACTTCTTGTTTTAAATTCCAAAAATTGATAGCCCAAGTCTGAACCATCAAGAGTTAGAATTTCATCATCTGTGTTATTTACAATTGATGTTTTTAACGTATAAATCTGGCTCGATGGGGTTTTGAACGATAGGTTAAGCAAACCTCCAAGATTCGCAGAACGAATGTATTTTCCACCAGATGCTTTATACATTGTGTCGAAGTTCGAAAGATATGTATTCCTTTGAATAATCTGCGCATTGTTTTCGCTCGAAAACAATCCGTTTGCAGTTATACCAATCAAGTAATCAGAAACATCGAACGAAGTGGCATATTGCAAAGCAAAATTTCGATTATCGAAAGGTGTTATCGTTCTCTGCTGTTGCTTCAAGGTCTTATTCTGGAATGCTCTTGCCAATTTTTCGTACTTTTGAACTGCGCCAGTCGTATCGAAAGGATTGTTTGCAAGGCTCAACAATTGGTTAAATTCTGTCCTGTTGCTTGGGAAGCCATCGGGAAGTTTTCGCGTTCCATCATCTATTCCTAACCAATCAAGTTTTCCGCCCGGATAAGACAAAAAGCCATTCCTTTTGAAAAGCAAGTTTGAATTCTGGCTCGAAGCAATTGAGACTTTCAAAGAGGTACCAACAGGAAAATCAACAGTGTTCAGTTGGACAATTCCGCCTGCAAAGTTCCCAGGCATATCGGGCGTGAAAGACTTTACCAAAGTAACATTTTCGACAAAATCGCTGGGGAATAAATCGAAAGAAAAAACCTTTTTGTCGGCTTCAGTCGAAGGTAAAACGACACCATTTAAAGTTGCATTGCTATATCTTTCGCTTGTTCCGCGAACGAGAACGAAATCGTTATACATCGAAACGCCAGAAATTCTCTTCAGTGCCGATGATAAGCTATTGTCCGCCATTCGCTTAATTTCGGTCAAAGAAATTCCATCGGCAAGGTTCGATGAATTCTTCTTCAAATTTAGGATAGCAGTCTCATTATCCCGCGAGCGAACTGCTTCGACAGTAACCTCTTGGGTAGCTTTGATTTCGGGATACAATGGGACTTCGAGTTCCCTTTCTTTTTTCGGGTCTAAATTAATCAGAGACGCTTGATAGCCTATGTAGCTAACTTTGATGGAAATTTGTTGCAAAGGAACATTGCTAAGTCGAAACCTACCTTTCACATCGGTAAAAGTGCCTTTGGGAATTTCGACGATTTGGACAGTTGCACCCGGCAAAGGCTCGTTGGTTTCGGCGTCGAAAACTTTGCCCTCCAATGTAAAGGTCGCCTCGCTGGCATAAGCAAAATATGCCCAACCAACAAGAATAAAAAGAACCAACTTTTTCATAGTAAACCAAAATGTTAAACATTACAACATTCAAAATTCCCCAAGTAGTATTTGTTTTTGTTTAAAGTATTGTTAATGTTTTGTTAATAAAAAAAATTTGTTTTTATGAAAATTTTTTGTAATTTTGCGTTTTAAATATTTGGTATCTTTAATGCCTTGGCGGAGTTACTTATCAAGCCACTCTCTCTATATATTTCAACGAATTTTTTCCATTAACGTATTTTCTTATAGTAAAACTCATTTACTCAATAGTAGAAAGAAAGTGTATTTAGTTTGGATAAATCCAAAAAATTTAGTTTATTTCCTATTAGTTACTAAGTCTCGTTCGCCACCCATTGTTTAAAAACAAACACCAAAAACCTTTGAACAAAAATTAAAAACAACAAAAAACAATAATATTTTTAAAAAACTAAAAGGAGGGATTATGAAAAAAATAAAGTTATTAATAGTCTTAATTTGTTTAGCCTTTACAAACTTTTTATTTGGACAAAACTCTGATGAATGCCCCCCGCCTTATACCAGGCACATAGTTTGGGTTGGACCCGAAACTTGGCTACCAAGAGGCCATAACTGGAGTTGTGCAAAAATAGGAATAGAATATTGTTGTTATTGGGATGAGATTAGTCTCCAATTAAAATATGAAGTATCTTCTTTCTGGTTTTATTGTTTGGGGTATGGTTGTGAATGCCAGCCACCACCTAATGAATGGAATACATTTCGCTTGTGGGCAGATACTATAATTTTAATTGATGCAATAAAAAATTGTAATGTAAATTTACCGTCTTGTGATGAATTGCCAACCCCACCACAAATTAATGTTAAAGAATATATCCCCTCGTGTTGGTACTGGGAAAATTATCATTTCACAAAATACCCCAACGAAGAAGATTGGTTTCTTATTTTAAGATCTTGCAAGACCGAGCGAGGAAAATGCTTACATGAATATGTTGCTTGCATCGATTATTCTAAAGTTCCCCCAGAAATTATAATATTATTTAATAACTGGGAAATCATAGAATCACCAACCTGCCCATTTGATGAACCTACAATACCACCGCCTGGTAAAACTTGGGAGGCAACCTGGAGAACAACTTGTTTTGCAAGGAGTTGTTTTGAATGATAATTTAGTCTAAAAGGGTAGGTAAATTTCCTAATTTACCCACCTGATTTTTCAATTGTTCAATTTTTAAAAGGTGTAAAAATGTTAGCAATGATTATTGCTTTATTAGTTGTTGTAATCAATTATCCCCTAACCTCATCCGATTGGGATTTCTATAAACAATTCGAGATTAAACGAATCTCTGCAAACTTTAATGGTTCGGATTATAATGGCAACGCCCTAATTGTTTATGGCGACGGCGGGGTTATCCTACGCTCAAAAGATATTGGACAAAACTGGGAACAAATAAATTTAAACGATTCTTTAAATATTTTGGAAATGGTTCATATAGGAACTTCTTTCTATGGTATTTCTGACGCAAAATATCTTATTTACTCTTTCAATAACGGGGTAAGTTGGAATTTGGTTGACTTTGGGAACGAATTTAGATTCTACCGAATTTTCAATCTCGACTCCAATATCTTAATTGTTTCGAACAAAGGACTTTGGAAAATTAACCAAAACCTACAAAAACAAATTTTATATAACTGGGATTGGGATACGCTAAAATTTTCGACAGAACTTGTTGGGAAAACATTATTTTATTCCTCATATAAAGGCGTAATCAATTTTTTAAGCCTAACCGATAGTACAATTGGAACTTTGAATTTGGACTCTTTGGGTATTTGTACCAATTGCCCTATTCCTTATGGCTTCTTTTCGGACAAAGTGAACTCACTCTATTTCTTTGTCGAAGAGAAATTATATGAATATGATTTAAAATATAGAACCATAAAATTTCTATATTCGCCTGAATCTGTCAAAAATTCTGCCTTTTTTGCTCGGAACGATAATATTTATCAAATTTACTCAAAAAAATTCGAATCTTTACATTTGGATTCCTTGTATTTTGGAAAGTACGATAAACAAAATCAAAATTTCATATTATTGAAAACTCCATTCAACGACCGTTATATCTGGAACATTAAGTTAAAGAACTTAAACTTCATTACAAACGACACTTTAATAGTAGTAGGCGATGGGAAACTAATTTACATTTCTTACGACGGTGGAATAAATTGGACATTAAAATCTTTGCTCAACGAATTTTCGACCTTTTTTCTGCTCGATACTTTGCATTTCCGCTCAATTGCTCCCTATGCAAGGTTTTTTGCAACCAATAATGGGGGTGTAATATGGTTACCTCAGAAAAATTACGATACTTCCTACCTTTTTCAGCCTTTTCAAAATCCCTTTTATCCAGGTAATTTCATATTTTTTCTTGACGCAAACAAAGGTTTTTTCATCGCTCAAAGTGACAACCTCGATAAAATAGCAAAAACCAAAGATGGTGGTGAAACTATTGAAATCCAGCCTTTAAAAGGTTTCCAACATTTTAGCACTAACCTTCCGCTACTTACAAAATTTGACTCTTCGGTAATACTTGTAACCATTAGCGTCATACTTGGTGGTTATTTAATTTTTGACAAAATTACCCCCGATTTGGAGTTTCAAAGAATAACTTATTTTAAAAAGCTTTTGTTCTACTACCTTTTCAATATTGACAATTCACTATATGCAATTGGCAACGACACAACCCAAAACAATCCCAATCTTTATTGTTTATACATCTCTCGCGATACCGCCCTGAACTGGGAAAAAGATACTTGTTTTCTTTTCAAAGTGCCGGGATTTTTTTCGACCGATCTTTCAAATGTTAATCGAATTGACACAATTTTACTTTTAACTTTTAGTTCTTTCCAGAAATTCCCTAGTTCATCTGGAATAATCACATTGTTAGCTTTTAATATTAAAACAAGACAATTAATCGAGGTTCTACAAACCGACAATTTTTCTCCTTCTTTTGCAATTAAAATTAAAAGACAAATTGCACTCTTTGATTTAAATGGTAGTGTAAAATTTATTCCAATTGATTCATTAAAGCCCAGTGCAAAGTTATACAACTATACTTTTAGGCGTTTCTCCCCTCCGAAAATTTTCCCATATACAGGATTATTTAATTCCGGTTTGACAGGTGTTATTGGCGATTCAATTTTTGCGTTTGTTGCATACGATAGTCTATTTAAATCGGATGCTCTATTCATCGCAAAATGCAAAACTTGCGACAGTATTAACATACCTTCTGAACCACCTTATATTCCAGATATAAGTATAACTGAACCATATCCTAATCCAACTTCGAAAGTTATTCGGTTTAAAATATTTTGGAACCAAAAATACGATATTAGCCAAGTTAGATTTAATATTTACGATTTAACCGGTAGAGCATTGGCAGAAATTCGTTCCTTTAGTATTGTAAAGTTGAATAATTACTCAGCAGAAGTTTGGACGGATGTTTCAGCCTTTTCAAAAGGCATTTATATCATTGTGGCTACCTTAGGCAATACAATTAAATTCAAAACTTTTATTATTGATTAATTTTTGTAATTACTCAATTTAATCCACCTAAGTTGTAGGAGCGAATAATTATTCGTTACTACAATCTATTAAATTATTTGGTGGCCTGACCGAAAACTTTCCTTCGTAACCTCGACGGAATTCATAACAAAAAGACATCGGATGTTTACGAAACATCCGATGTCTGAAAAAATTACAAATTCTCATAGGGGCGAACCTGTATGTTCACCTCCTGTTCTTACGGGTTTGCCACTTATGCTACATCTTTTGACGAAATCTTTTGTTGCCCAAAAAGGCATCTTTTTTAAGACCAATTCGTGAATTGCATTAACAATAGAGAAAAATGTAGTAAATTTTCAAATTAAAATTTAGAAAGGATTTTAATGAGCAAATTCCATTATTTAATTTCTCAACCGAAACAGAAACTTAAATCCTAAAATTGTTTGAATTGCGATTGATACATTGTGAATATGAAACTAAAATATTTGGATGTAATCGAAAAAATTAATAAATTCGTTAATGATTTCTACTTAAATTATGAAAAAATTATACTACATAATCATTGTATTGCCCATTGTGTTTAACATTGCTTCTGCTCAATCGCCAACCGTTTCAGCAGTTGCTCAAAATGCGCTCAATAAAGTTGGGCGGAATTTCTTCATCGAAAACAAAGGACAGTGGCACCCGGATGTGTTATTTTTAGCACGCTTGGGCGGTTTGGATGTATGGATAACGAAGTATGGTGTAAATTACACTTTTTTCAAGTTAGAAGAAGTTCCATCCTCACAACAGAGTGAGCGTCGTTTGCCTGACAAATTTGAGCACAAAGATTACATTCTGCTTGGACATCGTGTGTTAATGAAGTTACAGGGTCACAATGAAAGTCCTGTTCGAGAAGGCAAAGAGAAGCTGGAAGGTTATTATAACTATTTCATTGGAAATGACCCGAGCAAATATGCCTCATTTGTAGGACTTTACAAAGAAGCCATAGTAAAGGATGTTTACAAAGGCATAGACATACGCTATTATTTTGACAAAGGCAGTTTGCGTTATGATTATATTGTACATCCCGGAGCGGATCCATCAAAAATTGTATTTAATTTAGAAGGCAGTGATAAGACTTACATAAACAGTCAAGGCAATTTGGTATTTACAACAAGATTTGGCGAAGTTGCCATTGCAGAGTTGAAAACTTATCAAGAGAAAGACAAAAAGTGAATAAAGAGCTGGTTTGTACGGAAGAACGGTCAATTGAGTATTACCTTAGCAAACTACGATAGAACCCAAGCACTAATTATAGACCCTTTAATATATTCTACCTACCTTGGTGGAAATGATATTGATGAAGTTCGTGGTATCACCATAGATTGTAGCGGGAATACGTATGTGACCGGATATACAAGATCAACCAACTATGATGTGACCCCGGGGGCATTTCAAACGAAATATGGAGGATATGGTAATGCATTTGTCACTAAGCTCAATGCGAGTGGGAGTGACTTGGTGTATTCCACCTACTTTGGGGGAAGTAAAGGTGATGATGCTTATGGTATAGCCATTGATGGTAGTGGGAATGTGTATGTGACGGGCTTTACATATTCAGCCAACTTTCCTGTTACCCCAGAAGCATTTCAAACAAAACATGGAGGAGGATGTACTGATATTTTTGTCACGAAGCTCAATGCAAGTGGAAACGACTTGGTGTATTCTACCTACCTTGGAAGGAGCGGTAAGGACAGAGGTTTTGGTATAGCCATAGATAGCAGAGGGAATGCCTATGTGACGGGGTGGACAAATTCTGGCGACTTTGATGTTACTCCGGGGGCATTTCAAACGAAATATGGAGGAGGGCCATGGGATGTTTTTGTCACGAAGCTCAATGCGAGCGGGAGTGGCTTGGTGTATTCCACCTACCTTGGGGGGAGTGGTGATGATGTAGGTAATGGTATAGCCATAGATAGCAGAGGGAATGCCTATGTAACGGGGTGGACAAATTCTGGCGACTTTGATGTTACTCCGGGGGCATTTCAAACGAAATATGGAGGAGGACCTTGGGATGTTTTTGTCACGAAGCTCAATGCGAGTGGGAGTGATTTGGTGTATTCTACCTATCTTGGTGGGAGCGGTGAGGATGGAGGTAATGATATAGCAGTAGATGAAAGTGGAAACGCGTATGTAACGGGGTATACATATTCAACCGACTTTGATGTGACCCCAGGAGCATTTCAAACGACGTTTGGAGGAGGAAAATATTATGCCTTTGTCACGAAGCTCAATGCGACTGGAAGGGGCTTAGCGTATTCTACCTACCTTGGGGGGAGTGGTGATGATTTTGGTTGGGGAGTTGCCGTAGATATTAGCGGGAATGCCTATGTAACTGGTTATACTGGTTCAACCGACTATGATGTTACCCCAGGAGCATTTCAAACGACAATAGGTGGAGCTGCTGATGTCTTTGTCACGAAGCTCAATGCGAGTGGAAGTGGCTTGGTGTATTCTACCTACATTGGGGGGCGTCGCAATGATAGGGGTTTTGGTATTGTCATAGATGTTAGTGGGAATCCATATGTGACAGGGTTTACAAATTCAACCGACTTTATTGTTACCCCAGGAGCATTTCAAACAGGATATGGAGGCGGAGGCACTGGATATTCAGAAGGAGGAGATATCTTTGTCCTGAAGTTATGTATAGTTAGTATCTTTTTAAGTTCTGGGGAAGGTACTGACCACCAAAAGGTATGTATCAATACACCTATTCCTCACATTACCTACACAACGACTGGAGCCATAGGAGCGACCTTCAGCGGTTTGCCGCCCGGAGTATATGGAAGTTTTGCTAATGATATTGTAACTATAAGCGGTACACCTACGATAAGTGGCACATTTAACTACACAGTAACCTTAATCGGTGGATGTAGCAACGAAACAGCTAATGGCATAATAATTGTAAAACCAGACAACACAATAACCTTAACCTCAGATGCGGGTACAGATAATCAAACGGTATGTATCAATTCTCCTATCACTAACATTACATATACTACGACCGGTGCCAAAAGAGCAAAGTTCAGTGGCTTGCCTCCTGGGGTTATGGGCAATTTTTCGTATGGCAAGGTTACTATAAGCGGCATACCAACAGACACCGGCACATTTAACTATATGATAATTTTAACAGGTGACTGTGGCAACAAAACAATAACTGCTAATGGCACCATTACCGTAAAACCAAACAACAACCCAATAACATTAACCTCAGCAACGGGCACTGATAACCAAACGGTGTGTATCAATACACCTATCACAAACATTACCTACACTACGACCGGAGCTACTGGAGCTACGTTCACTGACTTACCTCCCGGGGTTATAGGCAATTATGCGGATGGTAACATCACCATAAGCGGGATACCAATGGCAAGCGGCACATTTAATTACTCGGTAACCTTAAAGGGTACCTGTGGCAACGTAATGGGCAGCATTACTGTAAAGCCAAACAACACAATAACATTAACTTCTGATGTGGGTACAGATAATCAAACGGTGTGTATCAATACACCTATCACTAACATCACCTACACAACGACCGGAGCCACAAGAGCAATGTTTAGTGGCTTGCCTGCGGGAATTACAGGAAAATATGAAGGCGATAACATAACAATCAGTGGGATACCTACGGTAAGTGGCACATTTAACTACACGATAACCTTAACCGGTGGCTGTGGAAAAACAACAGCTATGGGTAATATTACGGTTATTGGTTGTCCGGGAATAGAAGTACTTTGGTACATATTTCCCAATCCCACTACCGGCATCTTTATTTTACAAACCAAAAAAGGTGGTGTTTTCGAGTTGATAGACATATCTGGAAAGGTTATTCAAACTTATAATGTGCAAAATCCAGCCGAACAAATACAGGTGGATTTGCCCTGCGGAGTGTATTTTATCCGTGAAACAAAAAGCGGATATACACATAAATTGGTCATAGAATAAAAATCGAATTCTAATTTTAAAAATAATGGAATTTATTTTGAATAAGTTTTCTATATCATTGAGCTATGAAAAAAAATCGATTATACAAAAATTTAAATCATAAATTTATCTATTTCCATTGTTACAATGTGGATATCAATCAAATTAATTAGTCGAAACTAAATCCTTTTTTTAAGATATCTTATTTCCTGATTTTTTTGTAATTTTGTGTTTTAAAAAAGACTTAAAATGGAAAACAAATTTTCTGTATACATCGAAACATACGGATGCCAGATGAATCTAAGCGATACAGAAATTGTATCGCGAGTAGTGAAAAACGCAGGCTACGACCTTGTCGATAGCCCTCGCAAAGCAAATGTTGTCCTTTTGAATACTTGTTCAGTGCGCGAAAACGCTGAACGAAAGATTTTCGAGCGTCTTTCGCAATTAAAAAAATTCAAGCAAAATGGCGAGCCTTTCGTAATCGGAATTCTGGGATGTATGGCAGAACGGCTCCGCCATAAGTTGCTCGAAGAAACACAAGTTGTCGACCTTTCGGTTGGACCCGATGAATACCGAAAAGTCCCGGAGTTGATTCAGAAAGCATTTGCTGGCGAAAAAGGCATAGCAGTGCGTTTGTCCAGAGTCGAAACCTACGACGATATCGAACCTCTCCGCAAGGAAGGAATTTCGGCGTGGATTTCCATTATGCGTGGTTGCGATAAATTCTGCACCTATTGCGTTGTTCCATACACCCGCGGCAGAGAACGCTCCCGTCCTCTTAATTCAATTGTGAACGAAGTTAAAAAGCTTTGGGACGAAGGTTACAAAGAAGTTACACTTCTTGGACAAAATGTAAATAGCTATCGCTGTCCGCAATCGAATGCCGATTTTGCCGACCTTTTGAAAGCCTGTGCTCTTGCTGTCCCTAAAATGAGAATTCGTTTTGTAACCTCGCACCCACAAGATATGAGCGATAAACTAATCGAAACAATCGCAGAATACTCCAACATTTGTAAATACATACACTTGCCAATACAAAGCGGTTCCAACAGGATTTTGGAACTAATGGGCAGGAACTATACATTTGAACATTACCTTGGTAGGATTGAGAAAATACGCAGTCTTATGCCCAATTGTGCTCTCTCTACCGATATTATTGCAGGATTTCCAACCGAAACAATAGATGACCACCAAGCCACGCTCCGAGCATTAGAAATCATCCGTTTCGACGGGGCTTATATGTTCCGCTACTCGCCTCGGGAACATACAAAAGCCTACAAAATGCCCGACGATGTTCCAGACAAAGAAAAAATCCGTAGGCTCAACGAAATCATCGACCTGCAAAACAAAATCTCAAAAGAAATTAACGAAACTGAGCATAACAAAATCCACGAAGTTTTAGCCGAAGGACCATCGAAAAAAGACAAAACGAAATGGCAAGGAAGAACCGATACAAACAAAGTTGTAATTTTCGAACCAAAACGAAATGTGGCTACTGGCGAATTGATTCGCGTGAAGATTACTAACTCAACTTGCGCGACATTGTTCGGCAAAATTGTTGATTAAGCAAGTTTAACAGCTTTAACTTCTTTGATTCGCATTTTCAAAATTCTTTCAACTCCGCCCCGCAATGTCATTACTGCACCGGGGCATCCAGCACAGGCACCAGAAAGGGAAACATAAACCACACCCGAATCCACCTTCCGGAGCATTATCCGTCCTCCATCGGCTTCGATTATTGGACGAATTTCCCTTTCTATGACTTTTTTGACTTCGTTAAAAAGTTTTTCATCCTCAATACTCATTTCATACCTTTGTAATTTATTCATTTGATTCTTGCAAAGATTTCAGAATTTTCGACCAAGTGTCTTTCAAAGTTACTGTTCGATTGAAAACTGGTTTCCCGGGCTTGGAATATTTCGAATCCACACAGAAATACCCAATCCTTTCAAATTGGAAACGTTCTTCGGGCTTTGCATCTTTCAAAAATGGCTCGGCATATCCAGTCTTTATCTCTAATGAATTTGGATTTATGTAATCCAGAAAAGTTTTGCCTTCTTCAACATCGTTGGGATTCTCTTTGATAAACAATCTATCGTAAAGCCGAACTTCGACGGGGAAACAATGCCTTGCCGAAACCCAATGAATAGTCCCAAGAACTTTTCGACCATCCGGAGAACTTCCGCCACGAGTGGCAGGGTCATAGGTACAATGAACTTCGACGATTTCGCCAGTTTGTGGGTCTTTGACTACATCGGTACAAGTTATATAATATGCATAGCGGAGGCGGACTTCTCTTCCCGGAGCCAGTCTATAATACTTTTTGGGCGGATTTTCCATAAAATCATCTCTTTCGATGTAAAGTTCCTTCGAAAAAGGAACTTTGCGAGTGCCCATCGACAAATCCTCGGGATTATTAATCGCATCCATCTCTTCGACAAGGTCGTCGGGATAATTATCAATTATAACTTTCAGAGGATTGAGAACAACGAATGCTCTTTGAGCCCTCTTGTTTAAATCGTCCCGAATGCAGTGCTCCAGAACTGCAATATCGACTATGCTCTCTTTCTTCGAAACACCAATAATTTCTGCAAAATTACGAATTGATTCAGGTGTGTATCCGCGTCGCCGTAAACCACGAATTGTAGGCATTCGCGGGTCATCCCATCCATCCACAATTCCCCGCTGAACCAATTCTAACAACTTTCGTTTACTTAGAACAGTATAGGAAAGATTTAACCGAGCAAATTCTATTTGTTGCGGATGATAAACTCCCAACTGGTCAAGAAACCAATCGTAAAGAGGTCTATGGTCTTCGAATTCTAATGTACAAATTGAATGCGTAATTCTTTCGATTGAGTCTGAAAGGCAGTGAGTGAAATCATACATCGGGTAAATGCACCATTTATCCCCAGTTCGATGGTGAGTAGCGTGTTTAATACGATAAATCACGGGGTCACGCATATTTAGATTTGGAGATGCCATATCAATCTTTGCCCGCAAGGTTTTGGCGAAGTCGGGGAATTCCCCTTTTCGCATACGCTCAAAAAGTTCAAGGTTCTCTTCCACCGAGCGGTTACGATATGGGCTTTCAATACCGGGTTCGGTTAGGGTTCCGCGTGTTTGTCGGATTTCCTCTTGGGACAAATCGCATACGTATGCTTTGCCCATTTTAATCAATCGTACAGCATATTCATATAGCTGGTCGAAGTAATCCGAAGCAAAATACATTCTGTCGCCCCAGTCGAAACCCAACCACCGAACATCTTCGATGATGGCATTCACATATTCTTCATCTTCTTTTGTGGGATTCGTATCATCAAAGCGCAAATTGCACAAGCCACCAAACTCTTCGGCAAGTCCAAAATTCAAGCAAATACTTTTTGCATGACCAATATGCAAGTATCCATTTGGCTCGGGAGGAAATCGGGTGTGAACACGGCCTCCCCACTTGTTGGTCTTCAAATCCTCAATGATTATTTGTCGAATAAAATTTCGTGCTATTCTTTCCTTTTCTTCCTCGCTCATCATATTGTTCATTTCGTTATTCATAACCACCACAAAAAAACAAAATTAACTATCCCAAAGCAATTTTTTTTCAAATTCATAAATTTAATAACCACCGCTACTTAATTTCTTGTATGCTTCGAGTATTTCCGAAACATATGCTGAACTTTTATTGTAAGCAAAAAGAGCCTTGAAATATGTATTTGCATCCTCTTTGCGGAATCCATTTTGTTTCAGGAAATTAGCAACGCTAAAAATAGCATCATCCAAATTAAACAAATCAACGTGTCCATCGCCGTTCCCATCGGCACCATAAATCAAGTAGCTTGATGGAAGGAACTGAGGAATGCCGAATGCACCCGAATACGACCCAAATAAATTTGTAACATCAAGAATTTTCCGGCTTTGAATTTCAACCAGTGCTTTCAACTCCTTAAATGCAAAATCTTGTTTCGATTTTGCCCTTTTCAAAATATCTGAATTCAAACTATCCTTGTTCGATAACATATCGAAATGACTTCGGAATTCATTAGAATTTTGCAATAAATCATTACCAGCAGCAATGCTAAAGAAAACGCTCAGAATATGATGGTTCCCCGTGTTGCTTCCAAAGCGAGATTCTACCCAAAGGATTAAAGCTATTATCCCCTTTGGAATGCCGTAAATGCGTTCTGCTTTATCCAAAATATCAAAATTATTTTTGATAAACTTTGCAATAACTTTGAGTGGTATCGGTTCCTGTTTTAAATTTGGGTTTATTAACGTCCTTCCAATAATGTTTATCCTTATGTATCTTTCCTCGAAATGTGTTCTGTAATCATTAATCAATGTAAACAAAGAAACTGTATCGACGCGTTGCTTCAAGAGTGTATCTATTGCAGATTTGAATAAATGGTACTTAATATTTTTTTTAGTTCCATTGAATTCGAATGAAATTTGGTAAGTTATTATAGGTAGGAAAATAATTCCAACCAAACATATTTGAACCTCTTTTTTACCAATCCAAGTTCGGATATATTTTATCAACATTTTATTCATTTCAAAATGACAAGTTAAAAATATGGCTCCAATTACAAAGCAAGAGAAAAAACTATGTGTTCAACTTTGAAAAATTTGAATTAATTTTGAATTTTTTATTGCTATGGAATCGCTTTTAACTTTTGATAATGTCATCGAAAATTTAGACATCATAAGTACCGAAAACATTTCAGACAATTTTATCATCCAAAATATTAGTACCGACACAAGAACAATTGAGCCCGGGGACATTTTCGTTGCGTTGCGTGGTTCAAAATTTGATGGGCATAACTTTGTTGAAGAAGCAATTCGCAAAGGGGTATCTTTATGCGTTGTTGAACAAGATTGGTTCACATCCAATCCAAAGAACAACTATCCTTTAATCGTTGTAAAAGACTCTTTGTTTTTTCTTGGCGAGCTTGCCAATTTGTACCGAGAGCACTTCGATATTCCTTTTGTAGCTGTGGCAGGCTCGAATGGGAAAACAACCACGAAGGACTTCATAGCCCATATACTTTCGCAAAAATTTAATGTTTTAAAAACAGAAGGAAATCTTAACAACCTTATTGGTGTTCCCCAAACTTTGTTCAAACTAAGAAAGGAACATCAAGTTGCAGTAATTGAGATCGGCACTAATCAACCCGGCGAAATTGCTCGATTATGCGAAATTATTCAACCAACGGATGGGGTCATAACAAACATTGGGAAAGAGCATTTAGAATTTTTTTACGACCTCGACGGAGTCGAAATGGAAGAAACTTCCCTTTTTGGTTATCTTCTTAAACATTCTGGCTTCGCATTTGTTAATATGGACGACCCTCGGCTTATGCGATATACAAAGATTCTTGAAAATAAATTTACTTATGGTTCAAACGAAAATGCTATTTTACAAGCTAAAATCAAATTAAACAATGAATTAATTCCTGAAATCGCTTTCAATTATGAAGATATAAACATAAATGTTAAGTTACGAAATTCAGGACTTTCCGTCGCTCTTGCAAGCATTCCTGCCGTTGCAGTAGGAATCAAATTCGGATTGACCGAACAGGAAATTACTAAAGGTTTGGAATCCTTCACGATTCCAGAAACAAACACAACAGGCAGAATGCTGATTAAAAAGATTAAGAACGCAGTAATCATCAACGATACATACAATGCCAACCCTTCCTCGATGCAAATGGCTTTGGAAAATTTACGACTCTTTGAATCGAACCAACCCAAAATTGCTGTTCTGGGCGATATGCTTGAACTCGGTGAAGTTTCGCACGAGGAACACAAGGCAACAATCACTTTGGCAAGCGAAATTTGTCAAAATGTTTTTATCTACGGCGAAGAAATGCGTAAAGCCTTCGATGTACTTCCAAACAAAGCAAATGTTAGCTGGTTCCCAAATAAACAAGATATTGTAGCACAATTAATTAACACATTCGTACCGGGTGAAATTATACTCTTCAAAGCTTCGAGGGGTATGAAATGTGAAGAAATTCTTTGGGAATTTGTTAATAAAATAAACAATTAGATTATGTTATACTATCTTGCATTGTGGATTAATCAAGTGTTACATCCCCCGGGATTTGGTGTTTTCCAATACATTACATTCCGTTCTGCCGCAGCTGCAATTACCTCGCTTTTAATTAGTTTTTGGATTGGACCAAAAATTATCAAATATCTGCGAGAGAAACAGATAAAGGAACAGAACAAAAACGAACTCAACGGGGTTGGGAACCATTCCCTCAAAGCAGGAACACCAACTATGGGTGGCATCATTATCCTTTGTTCAGTTTTAATCCCAACCCTTCTTTGGGGCGAGGTTAGGAATGCCTATGTTATTACCATTTTCATTGCAACATTGTGGATGGGTTTGGTTGGTTTCCTCGATGACTACCTTAAAGTTGTCAAAAAGAAACCCAAAGGACTTATTGCAAGATGGAAACTGCTCGGGCAAATTATCTTGGGACTTTTTGTTGGCATACTGATTTATTTTTTCCCCGAAGTCTTTGCCGACAACTTTCAGAAATTCAATACATTGACGACAGTTCCCTTTGCAAAAAATTTCAACTTCGATTTCTCTTATTTTTACATTCCAGTAGTAATATTCATTATCACTGCAACATCTAACGCAGTCAATTTGACCGACGGGCTCGATGGCTTGGCAATTGGAACTGTCGGTATTGCCTTCTTGAGTATTTCAATCATAACTTATGTCACTGGTAACATTATTTACTCGGATTATCTAAACATTATTTATTTAAAAGGTTCGGGGGAATTGACAATTTTCTGCGCCGCATTAGTTGGTTCGGCTTTGGGCTTCCTCTGGTACAATTCTTACCCGGCACAAGTTTTTATGGGTGATACTGGTTCGCTCGCTCTCGGAAGTGCTTTGGGTGTTATTTCTATTCTTATTAAGAAGGAATTACTGCTTCCAATTATTGGTGGTGTTTTCTTTGCCGAAACCCTGTCGGTCATACTTCAAGTTTCATATTTTAAATACACCAAAAAGAAATACGGCGAAGGGCGAAGATTATTCCTCATTGCACCTTTACATCATCATTTCGAAAAGAAAGGATTGCACGAATCCAAAATTGTTATCCGATTCTACATCGTTGCAGTAATGCTTGCTATAATCGCTATGACAACATTCAAGGTTAGGTAATTTTAATTAGATGTGAAGGACAAGTTCGGCAATCGCTCGAACCAAAGCCAAAAATTGGAAAGTGTCCATTAAATTTTCTAAAAGTTTCAAGATTTATCAAACATTCGTTGCGTTCAGGCAAATTTCTGATGATTTTTATCAAAACAACTTTACCAAATGGCAAAAGATAGTCAATATGCCAGTGCATTTTCTTATTCTTTCTTATGTGTCTACTGATTCGGGATAGAACATTTTTACCTCCACTGCCGGTATAAACATACAACCCTTTACGGCAAAGAATGCGATTGAATCTTGGAATAAAGACCTCTACGTCTTCTCTTAAATAAAAGTATATTTGGTAAATGTCATACCCCATTTTGTTTATAGAAAGAACTTAAAAAATCGAAAAGCCAGTTGGGAAGCAAAGCAATAAATTTGGTCAAAAGAACCATTGGGAAAGGGAAGGCAATAATTTTCTTACGATTAATTATCCCCCGCCAAATAATATCGGCAGCTTTTCCGGGGTCCATCAAGAAAGGCATTGGGAAACGATTTTTGGCTGTCATATCAGTTCGAACAAACCCGGGCTTAATGGTTAGGACATCGATTCCAATTCGTTTGAGTTCAATCCTTGCAGCCTCGGATAATCGGGTCACAGCCGATTTGCTCGAACAATAGGCACTACTAGACAAAAAACCCCTCACATCGGCAAGCGAGCTAACAATTGCTATAATGCCTTTCTCAGCCATCAAACTTGCCAAAACTTCAAGTGCATAAGCAATACTGAAAACATTCACCCTATAAATGCGCTCAAATGACTCTGAATAATTATTTTCCATAATCCATTTGTTTTCGGAGATTCCCGCATTCAGAACAACAATGTCGAAGTTCCTTGCTTTGCTTGCAGCTAATTTGATTGTATTTTGGAAACTATTTTTCTCCGATACATCGCAAGGGTAAATATTGGCAATGGAACCCTGGGATTCCAATTTGGCTTTAAGTTCAAGCAAACGAGCTTCATTGCGAGCAATGAGATGGAAATTAGCATTTTCTGAATCGGCAATTTTAGTTGCAAGGGCAAAACCAATCCCTCGCGAAGCACCCGTGATTAATATTTTCTTCATATCCTTTAAACTCTAAATTGTTTAAGTTTTTCCAACCCCTCTAAAAGTGTTTCTTTCTTTTTTGCAAAACAAATGCGAAGCATAGTTTTCCCTTCGTGCGACTTTCGGTAAAATGGTGAAGGTGGAATTGTGGCTATTTTATATTTTATTACAAGCTCTTTGGCAAGTTCCACATCATCCTTTCCAACCTGCGGAAATTCAACCATCAAAAAGTAACTACCAAAGGGCTTAAATGGCTTAAAATTCGTTTCCAAAAGCCCGTTGAACATTATATCTCGTCGTTCCTGATACTCTTGTCGGAAAATTGGAAGATACTCGTCCAATCTCGAAAATGCATAAGCCATTGCGTGCTGTCCCGGAGTGTTAATTGTAAATGTTGTCCATTGGTGCACTTTTCTAATTGCATCTGTCAAAATAGGATTTGTAACAGCCCACCCAATTTTCCATCCCGTCATACTAAAAGTTTTACCGGTGGATGAAATCATAATTGTTCTCTCTCTTTGCCTATCAAGAGTTAAAAAGGAAATGTGAGGGATATTATCATAAGTCAAAAATTCGTAAACTTCATCGCTAATTATATAAAGATTATATTTTTTAGCAAGTTCATAGATAAAAGTCAATTCCTCTTGCGAAAAAACTTTACCGGTTGGGTTATGCGGGTTGTTCACAATGATGGCTTTTGTTTTGGAACTAATAGCAGATTCCAACTCTTTAAAATCGAATTTGAAATCCGGTTTGTAAAGGGTAACAAATTTTGGAATTCCCCCAGCAAGTAAAACATCGGAAAGATAAGCATCGTAAAAGGGTTCAAACAGAATCACCTCGTCCCCTTCATCAACAAGAGCAAGAATTGTGGAAAACAAGGATTCAGTTGCACCAGCAGTTATTGTTATTTCATTTTCAAAGCTAAATTCTACACCATAATGCCTGCTGTAAACTTCTGAAATTATCTTTCGCAAAGAATGGATACCTTGGGTAGGTGCATATTGGTTTTTGCCCTCGAGCATTGATTTGTAGGCTGCTTCAATTATCCACTCGGGTCCGCTAAAATCGGGAAACCCTTGGCCCAGATTAATAGCCTTATGCTCAAAGGCAAGAGCACTCATCAAACCAAAAATTGAATCTTCAATTGCAGAAATTCTTTTTGCAACCATATCCACCCCAAATAAATTCAAAATTACCCATTATTCAATTTCTACCCAAACTGAACTCAAATTCACTTTTCACCAAGTTTGTTTTTTGCTCTTAATTTTTTAATTTATATTTTTGCTTTTAATTATTTAACAAATGTTAAAAAAGGTTATGGAAAGTAATCAACGACCGAAAGTAATCAGTGGGGTACCGGCACTAATTTATCTTTTTCGAGAAGCAATTTTGTCATTGGTTCCAGTTTTGGAAAAAGCAAAAATACCTTGGCGGGAAATCGACTTATTCGACGATGTTTGTGAATCTATATTCCAAATCATTGTTCAACCCAAAATCGAAAGTTACTTTTTAAGCAAGCAAACCGAGGCTCCCCCACTCGCCAAATACGGCTATTTCTACAAAGATTATTTCAAAACGGGCTATATCGAAGTTATACCCGAAAAAGTTGAACATCCAAGCGGAATTTACGTTTTCGTTATGTTTACTTCAAAAAAACAACCCTTCGACACTGTGGTATGCAATCTTATTGACGAAAAAGGTAATGTATTGAAACGAGATGTTGAAATACCCTATGACGAGGTAAGTTTTCGCTTCCGCTATCAATCCTCTAAAGGAGAAACATATATAATTAAATAGGCACAGGAGGGCTTATGAAAAAGTTTGTTCTTCTCTTAATTTTGTTGATTTCAACATCAACAATCTTAATTTCGCAAAGTAGCCGTTGGCGACTTGTACTTCCAGCAGTTACTTTCGACGTTGCAGTCAATCCACATAACCTCAACACAATATTCGTTGGAGGCGAGGGGAACCTGGTCTATCGGTCTTATGATGGTGGACTCACTTGGGACACTGTGGTCATATTCGCGAGAATGGGTTTATCTCGACTAAATAATGTGCTAATTCTTCCGAACGACACAAACATTGTTCTTGTTGGGGGTCTAAATTTTGGCAACATAGTACGTTCAACGGACCAAGGAAAAACTTGGCAAGTCGTTCTTGCCAAAAACCACGCTATCGACCTTAATGGTAAAGCTATGCTTTACAAACCCGACAAACCGAATGTAATCTACGCAGGCGATTTCAAATGGGGTGTAATATATCGAAGCACTGATAACGGAGCCACTTGGGACTCGCTTACCAAAATTCCCACCGAAATCTGTTCAATTGGTTTACGGGAAGACAGCACGAATATCATTTTAGCAGGAAGTATGTATGGTGAAATTTACCTTTCGCAAGATACTGGACATACTTGGATATTCTGCGATTATTTACGCCGACCAGATAGCCTTCAGAAAGATGTAGAAATAACAAGAATCGAATTCTCGCCTCGCGACCCACGTACGGGTTACGCTGTCGTTACCTATTTGTTTCCTTTGAACAAGAACAACGGAGGATTACACAAAACCACCGATGGTGGATACACTTGGGATTTGCTTGCTTTTCCCGATACAAGCATTTGGGCTTTGGCTGTAAAACCTCGTGGCGACAAGGATGAAATCTTCATCGGCGGATATACCGAAGATTTAAGTACTCAATCAACTATGTACGTTCCAGGCGTCGGAATTGTCAGAATCTCCACCGATGGCGGCGAAACTTGGTTGAACTTCGATGACAAGGTGTATTGGGTAATCGAAAGCCTAGGGGCAAACTCCGACTTAAACGCTGTTCAATGTTTTAACGATACCGTTTATGCTGCTGGCGATTATGGCATCTTTCGGGTGACTTACAATGGTGGACAATACTTTTCGAATAATAATCTCGATGACACCACTAATATCAAAGGAATGTATTTTTGGAATACCAAAAATGGTTACATTTGTGGAGACAATGGATATTTGCAAAGAACTTACAACGGCGGTTTTAAGTGGTTCAAAATCAACCTCCCCACAAAAAACAATCTGAAAGCAGTTGTATTTATCGATACCACCATTGGTGTTGTGGTTGGCGAAAGAAGTACAATTTTGCGAACTACCAACGCAGGCAAAACTTGGACTGACCTCGGAATCGATTATCCCTGCGATTTCAATGGCTTAAAGTTCCGCAATGGCTTCCTTTATGCATTCGGAACAAATGGTACTATCTTTCTTTCACAAGATTCGGGAAAATCTTGGTCAAAAGTTCCACTTGCAATAAACGAGAATATTACTGGTCTCGCTTTTAAACAAATCAACTCAATTTACATCATCACTGCAAATGGAAAAATTTATCATTCTTCCGATTTCTCTTCATTGGAACTAAAATTTTTCGACGACTCTTTTAAATTCAATGACATTGCCTTTGCTAATGATTCAATTGGATTTGTAGTAACAAACAAGTTTTTCCATCTAAAAACAACCGATGGTGGCAATACTTGGACACTCGAAAAAAATGTTATTAACAGGAAGCTAAATGCAATAGGATTTACTGGCGACACGGTCTATTTCGTTGGGCAATATGCAATTATTTTCCGGTCTACTGATTTAGGAGCTACTTGGACACCCAGGTCTGGTGGCTCCGGACCTAAGGCAAATGTTTGGCGTGCATACTATTACGAAAATAATGGCAGAGAAATTCTTTTTATGGCAACCGAAGCAGGCCTTTTTGCACTCGATTATCCCCTTTCCGCCCAAGAACAAATTTCCAACGATGGCTTCAAAATCTTTCTGCTTCCCGGAAAGTATAGCTTCTTCGTCGACTACAAACTAAACAATCCTACTTCGACTAAACTTAATTTCTACATCTACAACCTTTTGGGACAAAAGATTTACTCGACTCAACTCAATGTATATGGCAAAGCATATCAGGACTTTGTTGTTCTGCCATTCACTTTGCAACCGGGCGTTTACATTGTTCAGATTCTCGAAGGTTCTATTTCAAAAGCAAAAACAATAATCGTTGACTGATTGAATAATTGGTATTTTTATTACCAGTTTTAATTATATTTGTATAATTAATCTTAAAGCTATGAGGTTTTATATTAAGTTAGTATCTATATACATAATTTTTGCCTTTTCTATCGCTTATTCAAGTGATTTCGGCTTGCTCAAAATCAACTCAGCAATCACGCCGTCGAGCAGTGCACGAATAGAAAGAGCAATCAGATGGGCTGAAAATATGCCTTTGCAAGGGTTGATAATTCAGCTCAATACCCCCGGGGGTCTTTTAGAATCTACAAGGGAAATAGTGCAGAATATTTTAAACTCTAAGGTGCCAATAATTGTGTATGTATCGCCTAGCGGAGCTCGTGCCGGTTCGGCAGGCGTTTTCATAACCCTTTCCGCCCATATTGCTGCAATGGCACCGGGAACAAATATCGGTGCTGCTCATCCCGTCGGTTTGCAAGGTAGTGTCGATTCAACTATGAACGAAAAAATCCTAAACGATGCCACTGCCTTCATTCGCTCCATTGCACAACAAAGGAACAGAAATGTCGAATGGGCTGAAAAAGCCGTCCGCGAAAGTATCTCATCCACCGAACAAGAAGCTTTGGAAAATCGTGTTATCGATTTAATTGCACCCGATGTCGATTCTTTGCTTTCCGCTGTTGATTCCCGCGAAATAACCACTGCCAAAGGCAAAGTTATCCTTTCGACAAAACAAGCCAAAGTGATTGAATATGAGCCTTCTTTTAGGGATAAATTTTTAGACTTAATCACAAATCCAAACATTGCATATATTCTTCTTCTCATAGGAATCTATGGAATTCTCTTTGAGCTTTACAATCCGGGAAGTATTTTCCCCGGTGTTGTTGGTGCATTGTCCTTAATTCTCGCAGCTTATTCGCTTCAAATGTTGCCCGTGAACTATGCAGGGCTTGCACTGATTATTCTTGCAATCATACTTTTCCTTCTCGAAATTAAAATCACAAGTTATGGCTTGTTGACAATTGGAGGGCTAATTTCTCTTTTTATCGGTTCTTTGATGTTAATTGATGCACCGGGAGAGTTTATGAAAATTTCACTAAGTCTTATCATTACTGCGGTCGTTGTTACTTTTATTTTCTTCACTTTTATAATAACTCTTGGCATAAAAGCTCAGTTTCGACGCAAGTCTTTGGGATTCGACTCGCTCGTCGGACTGGAAGGAAGAGTTATCGAAGAAATTTCCCCCAACAAGACGGGGAAAATCCTCGTCAAAGGGGAAATTTGGAGCGCAATCTCCGACCAAGTTATTCCCAAAGACGCCTCTGTTATTGTCGAAAAAGCAAATTCTTTTACTTTGTTTGTTAAACCAAAATAAGGTGTGCTATGGCTATTGAACTTTTAGTAATCATTCTCTTCTTCATTTTCGTTCTTATTTCATCAATCAAGATACTGAACGAATACGAAAGGGCTGTTGTGTTCCGACTGGGACGCTACATTGCCTCGAAAGGTCCGGGACTAATCATACTTATTCCGTTCATCGATAAAATGGTTCGAGTGAGCCTGCGAACCGTTACACTGGATGTTCCACCACAAGATGTAATAACCAAGGATAACGTTTCGATTAAAGTAAGTGCCGTCGTGTATTTTCGTGTTGTTGATGCAGGCAGGGCAATAATCGAAGTCGAAAACTATTTGTTTGCAACGAGCCAGATAGCTCAAACAACTCTGCGTAGCATTTTGGGGCAATCGGATTTAGACGAAATACTAGCCGAAAGGGAAGCCATCAACAAGCGTCTGCAAGCAATTATTGATGACCACACGGAACCTTGGGGCATCAAAGTCTCTGCGGTCGAAATCAAACAAGTCGATTTGCCGATTGAGATGCAAAGGGCAATGGCTCGCCAAGCCGAAGCAGAACGAGAACGCCGTTCTAAAATTATCAATGCCGACGGGGAATTCCAAGCAGCCCAAAAACTCAAAGAAGCGGCTATGATGATACAAGACTTTCCCGTGGCTTTGCAACTCCGCTATCTTCAAACGCTCGCAGATATTGCAACCGAGAAGAATTCTACAACCATTTTCCCGATTCCTATCGACTTGATTACACCTTTTCTTAATAAAGACAAAAAGGAGGGATAAAACCTCGTAGCGTGCCAAAGAAAATTTTTTTTCTTTAAAATTTTTGATTAAGCGTCTTAAATTTTTCAAAATGCGTTTAGTTTTTCGCAAAAGCTGTTGAATTCTAAATGTATAGCCATACAAAATGAAATACAATAATTGCAGAGAAGAAGAACTTAAACACAAAGTTGCCAAAGACTACTTTGGTAAATTCGACTGCACAAAGATAATAGGAAATGTTGACTTTTGTGTCTCTGTACCAAGCTCAAATAAGGACATTGCCGAGCAGCACTCTCTGCTTTGGGCAGAAGCAAAAAGAGGTTCTTCGGATATTTACAAATCTATTGTTCAACTTATCTTAACCATTGGTAGAGAAAGAACTTTCGACCGATACCTGCCACCACCCTATTTGGGGGCTTTCGATGGCGAAAAAATTGCTTTCCTACCCTATAACGAAATTCAAGAAGTTTTTTACATCAATGACTTCAATTGGAATGTTGCCCCAAGCGACCATCAAACCCGCGAATTCAGTTTATTATACGATAAAGTAAAATCGATAATCGAACAGAAAACTTTGCTCTTCTATTTTCTGCGAGATGATAAAGAAATCAAAGAATTCATCAAATCCAATTTTGTGGCGGGCAAATCGGGATTAACTAAAATCAAAATCGATAAAAACAATTTCATATTCGTTTATAATAAATGGCTTCAAAGCGTAAAACCAACAATTGCTGTCAATTGGGATGTCGCAAAACAGAAAGGAATAATTGACGGCGACTTTTATCTTGCCGACCTACTCTCGGAGGACAATTTAACCCTTAAAGACAAACTTTTCGTGTTACTTAAAAAAGACCACTACGAACTCGACAGGAAAATAGACGAAGCGGGAATGTTTACCAGCAAGCAAGCCGATTTTACCGACAACCAAGTTGCACACACTCAATTTTGGAAAAAATACGAGCGACCACCGAAGCGTGAGTATTGGGATTACATCGTCGAACGCCGGGATTTGCTTGTGCCGCAAGATATAAGAGAACGCAAGGGGAGCTTCTTCACACCCCAAAGATGGGTTGAACTCTCCCAAAAGTATTTGGCAGAAGTATTGGGCGAAGATTGGCAAGAGGAATATTATGTTTGGGACTGTGCCGCAGGCACGGGCAATTTGCTCGCTGGCTTGACAAACAAATACAACATCTGGGCTTCGACAATCGACCAGCAGGATGTAGATATAATGCACGACCGAATCAACAACGGTGCAAATTTATTGCACGACCACGTCTTTCAATTTGATTTCTTGAACGATGAGTTTCTGCCGAAATCCAAAGGCGGAAAGTTACCCGATAAACTTTATGAAATCATCATTGACCCAGAAAAACGAAAAAAGTTAGTTATCTACATCAATCCGCCGTATGCAGAAGCAGGAGGTGGAGTTGGTAGAGGTTTTAAAAATAAAGTGGCAATTGAAAACAAAACTTACGAAAAATATAAAGATAAACTAGGACAAGCTAGCAAAGAACTTTTTAGCCAGTTTTTGGCTAGGATTTATTTTGAAATAAATGGGTGTTATCTCTCTTCTTTTTCTACGATGAAATACATAAATAGTTCAAATTTTATCAAATTTAGAAATCACTTTTTAGCAGAATTTAAAAAAGGTTTTGTGGTTCCGGCAGATACTTTTGATAACGTAAAAGGAGCTTTTCCGATCGGATTTTTGATTTGGGACACTGGAAAAAAGGAGATAATTAAAAAAGTGGAAGTAGATGTTTTTGAAAGAAACGGAGAATTTGTAGGACAAAAAAGTTTTTCATCCTACGATGAAACCAAAGGCAGGATTAATGGTTGGCTATATCATTTTAAACCAAAAACAAATGATTCAAATATTGGATTTTTGATGGCTGATTCACCCGATTTTCAAAATAGCAAAACAGTTTGTTTGTTGGATAAAAAAGGAACTAGACACGGCATATTTTTGGGAATTGATAAAACTAATTTAATTCAAGTTAGTATATACCTTGCTGTTCGTCATTGTATACCTCACACTTGGCTCAATGACCGTGACCAATTTTTATATCCTAATGATGGATGGAAAACAGATACTGAGTTTCAAAATGATTGCCTAATTTTTACACTTTTTCACGACCAGAACAAGATTTCGTGCAAACACGGGGTTAATCACTGGATACCTTTTACCGAAGCAGAAGTGAACGCCCGCGAAAAGTTCGATAGCCACTTTATGTCGGACTTTCTAAAAGGCAAAATAAAAGCCGAAAGCAAAGAGAATTTGTTCGAAGAAAATCCAAGCGGGGATGTTTCGAGTAGCTTTTCGAGCGACCTTAACCCTTCCAATAGAGGCGAAAAAGAAGGATTTTCCGCTCACGCCGAAGGAACGCAAGTGACATCCTCACCAAATGCAACAAGGTTGCAAGCACCAGCGCCATTAAGCTTCTCGCCCGAGGCTCAAGCTGTTTTCGATGCTGGACGCGAACTTTGGAAATATTACCACAGCAAGCCAAATGTCAATGTTAATGCTTCACTTTACGACATCAAGGAATATTTCCAAGGACGAAATCAGCAAGGCAAGATGAATTTCAGAAGCAATGATGAAACCTATAATGAACTAATCGCAAATCTTAGAGAAAAGCTTAAAACACTGGCTAAGAAAATCGAACCCAAGGTTTACGAATACGGTTTTTTGAAGAGATAATGGTTATTACTCATTACAATCCACTTGAACTTTAAAAATTAATCATAATTTGCTCCATTGTTTGGGTAATTTATAAATTGCACCAAAAAAAACTTTCTCAGACATCGGATGTTTCACAAACATCCGATGTCTTTTTGTAATGTATCCCGTTTGGGTCAAGAACAAAGGTTTTCGGTCAATCCAACAAATAATAGGGGCGAATAATTATTCGCCCATACAATAAAACACAATTTACAACCATACACACATCATAATCAACATCATAGGGGCAGACCTATGTGTCTGCCACGAAAATGCTTAGGTTGAATAAATTGAGTTTTTCTTTTCTAACGGCTTCGACCCCTTTTGGTAATAATTGAACTTAAAATTTCAATTCTTTGCAAGATTATAATCAACAATCCAGAAAAGGGGAAAACCAAAAAGAACCATCCCAGCCAGTAACTATTGCGAAAAACAAAGGTAACTATCCAGAAAAATAAAGAAGATGCTATTATGACCCATCCAGAATATTTGGGTCGGAAAAACAGTAGTATCATCCCAACCATTAAACCCACAAAGCCAAGAAGTTGCAACCCAAGCGGTAAATCCCATTGAGTATAATCGAAAAAATCTTCTGTCCAAAGGAAAAGCACCATAAATATCACGAGCAAAAAGAATGCGAGCCGGAATAAATACCAAAATCCTAAAAGAAAGTAATCGAAATATTTTTTGGAAGAGACAGCCTTACCTTTTCCTTGAGTATTTCCCATAGAACTGAGCCTGTGCAAGAATATGACCTTTCATAGCGGTAAGCAGCTCAATATCTTTTTCCGAGATACCAACCCCCCCCATTGTGGTGCAAGAATATGACCTTTCATAGCGGTAAGCAGCTCCTCTTTCGTGGCGCCGGGTTTCAAGTTCAGCATCTTATCGAGTGCGTAAATTTTGAAGAAATAGCGATGAGTGCCACCGGGAGGGCAAGGTCCACCATAACCAATCCTGCCCCAGCTATTCTTCCCCTGCAAAGTTCCGTCGGGAAGTTTCTCCACTCGTTTAATATCTTCGGCGAGTCCTTGTGCAGTGGGCGGAATGTTGTAAATCACCCAATGCACCCAAGTCCCCATTGGAGCATCAGGGTCGTCATTGATAATAGCAATCGACTTTGTTCCCTCGGGAAGTCCAGACCAGGCGAGCGGAGGGGAAATGTCTGCACCATCGCAAGTGTATTTCGATGGTATCATCCCCCCATCTTCGAATGCAGAACTGTAAATTTTTAGATTCATACTATCCCCTTTCAAAAAAACTACAAAAAGGAAAAGCAAAAGGATTTTCATTTTTCCCTCCTTTTATGTTGTATTGTAAAAAGAAATTAGGAAGGTTTTTCTTCTTTTTCCTTTCCTGCTGTATTAATTTTAAAAGGATAATACAAGGGGCAAACTCCGATTAGTCCAGTTATGACGAAAATTACGGCGATTATGCCAAAAATTATTGCCCCCAAACCTTTTAGCTGCCCGAAGGCAATCAATAAAGCAAGGACTATCGCCAAGATAATCCTTAAAGTACGGTCGAAAGAACCCATATTTTTTTTCATAAATCCTCCAAGTGAATAATGACATTACTAAATTAACAAAAAATTATGAAGTAAAAAATTTTTTTTTCGGGATTCGGGTAAGAGAACAAAAAAGTGAAAAATAGAATGTGGAAAGGCATCGGATGTGTCAAATACATTCGATGTCTATTGGTATTGGCTTGTGGCTTTTTTCGCTTGCTCAATCTTTTCGAGCAAATCTTTTTCGGTCAAACCTAAATCTTTGGCTTTAAGATAACAACTCAATGCACGAGAATAGTCTTTGTTGGAAAAGTAGGCATCGCCAAGGGAATACCAAACATCTGCTTGCAGGGAATCCAATACCAAAGCTTTGGTGAAGTCTTCAATTGAATTCCTATATTCGCCCAATTCCAAATAGCATAATCCACGATTCACGTAAGAATTGACATAATTTGGATTAAATTGAATTGCACGTGTAAAATCTTTAATCGCCTCGGAATACCTGCGTAAATCGAGATTTATATTTCCACGATTGTAATATCCAAAATAATATGATGAATCAATGGTAACTGCTTTGGAATAATCATTCAAAGCGGAATATAAATTCCCCTGCGATTCAAAAATCATTCCCCGCCCTAAGTAGGGATGTGGAATGCGTTCGGGGTATTTTTCGATACAGTCCTGCCAAAGCGAAAACTCATCTTGCCACTTGGAAATTTCTTTTTGCGAAAACAAAAAGAATATAACGCCCAAACCAATTAAATAATAAGCTCTGTATTTTTTCAAATATAAAGAAGCAAAGTAGGAAATCCAAAATGCGAATCCAATGACCGAAAAATAAACATATCGGTCGGCAACAGTCGACCAATATTGGTAATAGAAAGTCACTAAATTCGATACAGGCAAGTAGCCAAGCGAAAGCAAAAGAAGCCCAAACCAGTATTCCCTTCTTTTAATTACAAAACCAGCAACAACTGCAACCAAGCCAACCAAAATTGAATAGAAATAAATTGGATTGTTTTTTAAAAAATTGAAAGTCAAGCCATACCCCGGGGAAAGGTTCCAAGGAATGAAAAATTTTTCCAAATAGAAGCCCAGCGAATTAATCCAAACAATGGGTCGCCAAAGAATTGGAATTTCGAACGAAATAGTCTTGGTTGCTTCACCTTGAAACGAAATAAAAATGAACGGCAAAGTTATCAACAAGTAAAAGACATTCCTTTTTAACAAATCGACGGGGTTTTTTATGTTGTTCCAAAACCAGTCCAATAACACAATGATAAGCGGGAAGACTATACCGCTTGGTTTGGACAAAATCGAAAGCGAAAGCAAAACCAGGCAAGCAACAATTTTAATTCCTTTCTTCGAATTCTGAAGATAAATCAATAACGCAAGCAAACCCCAAAAAGTTGACAAAAGCCCCCGAGCCTCCGAAATCCACGCCACCGATTCTATTTGTATTGGATGCAGCGAAAAGATAAATGCCCCGACAAAAGCCCAAAAGTCATCGTTCAGCAATCTTTTGAAAAGCAAAAAGACTAGTATAGTATTTAAAATATGCAGGAGAAGGTTTAGAAGATGAAAAGGGAAAGGATTAAAATTTCCATTATCAACTCCACCAAAAGCACTAATCAAAGACCAAAAGAAATAAGTAACTGGGATGTACATCTTGTCTTTTTGGGGAATGAAATTCTCGAAGACCTTATCAAAAGGCTTGCCGGGCGGGATTTTGCTTGGATTTATATATAGTTGCGTATCGTCCCAAACAAATTGGTAAGAGAGAACTGGTTTGTAAAAAACAAATGCTAATACAACTAAAATCGAAATATGAATAGGAACTAAGTTTTTAAATTTGCTTTTCACAACGCTTGTTTAAATGTCGAGATAATGCTCAACTTCCCACTCAGTTACTTGTATTTTGAAATCATTCCATTCCCGCTCTTTAATTCTAATGTATCGGCGGAAAAGCACATCACCGAGAGTTTTTCTGCACAATTCACTTTGGCGGAAATACTCAATAGCCTCGAATAGCGAGGATGGCAGTGTTTCGATATGAAGTTCCTCGAGTTGATGATTACTAAAGTGGTATAAATCCTCTTCGATTGGCTCTGGGGGTTGAATATTGTTTTTGATTCCCTCCAACCCAGCCGAAAGCATTACAGCAAAGGCAAGGTAAGGATTTGTCGAAGGGTCTGGACAGCGAAGCTCAATTCGTGCAGATTCTTTCTTCTCTTCGAACCACTTTGGAATTCTAATCAGTGCTGAACGATTAATTCTCGCCCAAGAAATATATACGGGAGCTTCGTATCCAGCAACTAATCTCTTGTAAGAATTTACCGTTGGGCACAACACTGCGCATATTTCCTTCACATACTTCAATTGCCCCGCAATAAATGAATATGCTACGGGCGAAAGATTGTATTTATCTTTATCGTCGAAGAAAGCATTGCGTTTTGCCTCAATATCATAAAGACTTTGGTGAACGTGCATACCCGAGCCATTAATTCCCAATATTGGTTTGGGCATAAACGAGGCAATTAGATTGTACTTCTGGGCAACGGCTTTAACTGTTGCACGAAGGGTTAGAACTCGGTCGGCAGTCGAAAGTGCATCCCCATAACGAAAATCAACTTCGAATTGCCCAATAGCAACTTCGTGATGGGTAGCCTCTACTTCTATGTTAAAATATTCAAGATTCTTGGTGATTTCTCGCATTATCTCCTGTGCAAATTCCCCTGCGAGGTCGAAATAGCCTCGATTGTCAATTGGTTGATGTTTTGAATCATTCATCTTGAAAAGGAAAAACTCAACTTCGGGACCAAGATTATATTGGAAGCCTAATTGCTGTGCTTCTGCGAGGATTTTCTTCAAAATATACCGAGGGTCGGCTTCGAATGGTTCCCCATTAGGCTTATAGATATCGCAAATGAAGCGCGCAGTTCGGTCTTCGCCTTTCGAAAGCCAAGGAATGATTGCATAAGTCGAAAGGTCTGGCTTCAAGTAAAGGTCGCTTTCGTGGATTCGAGCAAAACCCTCTATCGAAGAGCCATCGAACCAAGTTCCATAACGCAACGAATCCTCTATCTTCGAAACTGGTATAGTAACTTCTTTCAAAGTGCCAAGAATATCGGCAAACTGAAGGTTAACAAAAGTAACCTTATCCTCTTTGAGCCGTTTAAGAATATTTTCCATAAAAACTCCTTTTTATTATAAATACTAAATACAAAATAAAAATCCACCATCAACAGGAATGCTTGCACCATTAATGTAACTTGCATAATCGGATGCTAAGAAAGTTGCAAGATAAGCAATTTCATCGGGGCTACCAAGTCTTTTCGCGGGAATTCTTTCGAGAATTTTATTCAATTCCATATCATAGGAAGTATTATTGCGGAAAGCGGTTTGCTCCAGCAGAAATTGTAATCGTTCCGTCGCTGTATACCCCGGCAAAATATTATTCACGGTAATCCCATAAGGAGCCACTTCGCGCGAAAGAGTTTTTGCCCAACTGCCCATTGCTCCGCGAATAGTATTGGAAACACCAAGATTGTCAATTGGTTGCCGCATCCCAACAGAAACGATGTTTATTATTCTTCCAAAATTCTTGGAAATCATACCGGGTAAAAGCAATTTAACCAATAGCTGAGCGGAAAGAATATGCTGTGCAAAAGCTTTTTGGAAATCCTCCAACTCTGCATCGGTCAACTTTCCCGGGGCGGGTCCACCGGTATTATTCACCAAAACATCTATCGATTGATTTTGTTCAAGTATATGTTTAACCTTTGATTCCAAATCATTTTGATTTGAAATGTCACAACAAATATACGAATGCTCAATCCCTGTTTTTTGCCTTAGTTCAAAAACGTTTTTGGAGAGGTTTTCTTCGTTTCGGGCAAGGAGAATTACCTTGGCTCCTGCTAAAGCAAATTGGTAAGCAATGGCTTTCCCAATTCCTTGGGAAGCACCACACACAAAAGCAACCTTACTGTTAAGCGAAATCAACATTTTTTTAAAAAGCAAAAGGCTACCGAAATGGTTCGAATAGCCTCATTATTATATATGTTAAAATTACTGTTGTGGCTCTTTATCTTCACTTTCAGGTGTTTCTGGTTTGATCTCTAAATCAAATTCAACAGAAACTTCCCCAGATTCAACTTGCGATTCAGCCGTGGTTTCGACATTCAAAGATTCAGATTGGGATGGTTGTTCGCTCTCTGAACTTTGAACTTGGGCTGTTTCCTCGGTCCTGGGAATTATTGGTTCATCTTTCGGTTCTGCGGGAGGCACAGTGTATGAAGTAACAAGCGAAGGATAAAGCGCACTCGATATATGTTCGTCGGGTTGCAACTTGGTTTCGATACCTTCGTAATCCGCAGCTTCGGAAGAATCGAAGTAACTTCGGGAAGTATCTATAACAACTTTATCAGCATTCGGAACTGGGTGTTCTGCATTGTATGCATCAATTGCAGCCTGAACCATTGTCCGTAACGCTTCGACAGCGGACAAGACAATCTTCTTCGAGGCTTTTTCGAACTCAACAACACGCAAGGGTAAACGGTCCCCAATCTTGAAGTAATCGCTAATCACTCGGACAGGTGCAAATGAAAGCTGAGACACTGGAACAAAACCATCTACGCCATCGGGCAACTCAACAATAACACCTTTTTCGATGATGCGTTCAATTTTGCCTTCGGTAAGAGTTCCAACTTTATACTTTTGTTCAAAGTAATCCCACGGGTCCTCTTGAATTTGCTTGTGTCCAAGAGCAATTCTTCGTTGTTCCTTATCTACTGCCAGAACGACAACTTCCAACTCTTCGCCTTTCTTTACAAACTCACCGGGATGGCGAATCTTCTTTGTCCACGATAAATCACTAATGTGTATAAGTCCATCAACACCGGGTTCGAGTTCAACAAACACACCAAAGTTGGTGATGTTGCGAACAATACCTTTGTGGCGTGAACCAACTGGATATTTTTCGGCAAGTTCTTCCCAAGGGTCTGGTTCAAGTTGTTTCATACCAAGAGCCAACTTCCGCTCCTCTTTATCTATATTCAAAACAACAGCCTCGACAATTTGCCCAAGAGAAACAACTTGCGAAGGATGTTTGACGTGTTGTGTCCAAGACATTTCGCTGATATGAATCAACCCCTCGATCCCCTTTTCGATCTCGATAAATGCGCCATAATCGGTCAAACTGACAACTTTTCCGCGAACTTTGGTACCTTTCTCATACTTGTCGCCAATTGAATCCCACGGATGTGGTGTAAGCTGCTTCATTCCCAACGAAATTCTCTTCTTATCCGGGTCGAAATCCAAAACAACAACTTTGACTTTTTGGTCCAGTTCAACAACTTCACTTGGATGGGTAACTCTTCCCCAAGATAAGTCTGTAATATGTACCAAACCATCAACACCACCAAGATCGACGAAAATACCAAAATCGGCAATGGCTTTCACAACGCCTTCGAGTACCAATCCTTTTTCTAATTTCGATAGCAAAGCCTCGCGTTGGTCTTTTAGTTGTTCTTCGAGAATGACTTTATGGCTAACAACAACATTTTCGTTTGGATGGTTTACTTTTACAATTTTAACATCTAAGGTTTTACCAACCCAAGAATCAAAATCCCGAACAGGGCGGATATCGATTTGCGAGCCGGGAAGAAAAGCCTCGACACCGAGAAGGTCTACGACCATTCCACCTTTAATTCTCCGCAAAATTCTAACCGGAACAACTTCCTGATTCTCATAGATTCGGTTTATCTCCTGCCAGATTCTCATAAAATCGGCTCTCTTGCGGGAAAGCAAAACCCTGCCTTGGCTATCTTCCAGAGCCTCGACGAAAACATCAATCTGGTCACCAATCTTTAATGTTTCAGAATTCAACAATTCACTACGAGGAATAACCCCAACGCTTTTAAAGCCAAGGTCTACAAAAACTTCATCTTTGGTAATATCGACAATTTTACCGCGAATCAATTGACCTTCTTTAATGTCCTTGAAATTTTTTTCGATAAGTTCAGAAAATGTTTTTTCATCGATTTCAAGGTCGCTAAAATTCATATCCAAAAGATTTGCGAGAACGCTTGGCTTGGTTGGAACTTTCATTGCAGATTCAAATTGTGTGTTATCGACTGGTTCTACATTTTCTAATTGGCTAATAGTAGTTTCAGTCATCCAGAAACCTCCGTTTTTCCATTATAATTTGTTAAACATAAAAATTAAAGAGATGCAAATTAATAAATCATTTGAAAATAACCAAATAAAAAAGTTAAAAAAGAAAAAGGAGAGCAAAGCTCTCCCAATTATTGCGAAAATTTCTTGCATTGTTAGTGAATCAAGGGCTTCTTCAATTTAAACAAGTCTTCGATTGCTTTCTCGTAAACATCTTTAGGCATCGCCCCGACTGCAATTCTTGGTTGGTCGTCGACAGGAATAAACAAAATCGTCGGGATAGAACGAATTCCAAACATAGCGGCAAGTTCCTGTTCCTGGTCTGTATCGATTTTATAAAAATCAATCAAACCTTGATACTCGCGGTCAAGTTCTTCGAGAATCGGAGAAACAATCTTGCAAGGTCCACACCAATCTGCGTAAAAGTCGATAATTGCAGGTTTTTTCCCTTTGAAAACCCATTCCTCGTTGTTTTCGAAATCGAAAACTTTTTCAATAAAGGTTTGCTTTGTTAAATGTTCCATTAAAAACTCCTAAAAAAATCTAAAAAAGCATAAACGATTAGTTATATGATGTATTTTAAATCGTCAAATAAATCTCAAATAATTGTTAATTTTGAAAATCTATAAATTATTTTTAAGAAAATGAAAATAGGCATAGTTGGTTTACCATATTCAGGAAAAACTACTTTTTTTGAATCATTAAGCTCCGACGAAGGAACTTCGGCAGAGCATTCCAAAAGCAAATCTTCGTTTTCGGTCATTAAAATACCCGACGAAAGATTAGACTTTTTAACAGCAATATTCAATCCTCGCCGCAAAGTGAATGCAACGCTCGAAGTTGATGACTTTATGGGAAGCTCCAATCCAGAAATTTCCACTTATAATTCGAAATTCTCTGTGGCTGCAAAAATTTATGATGCTTTCATTCTCATCATTCGTGGCTTCGAAGACCCTTCGATTCCTCTTATAAACGAGACTATCGACATCGAAAGAGACATCAATATTTTTATCGAAGACACAACAATTTTCGATTTATCATTCATCGAAAATCGTCTCGAAAAACTCGAAAAAGAATTAAGCCGAGCCAAAAACAAAGAGGAAATTCAAAAGAATCAGCAAATTTTGAAACGTTGGCATAATACATTGCAGGACGGAATCCCACTCCGCGAAATTGAATTGACAAAGGATGAAGAACTTTTGCAAAAAAATTACCAACTTTTGACAATGAAACCACTTGTTATCGCAATAAATCTTTCCGATAGCCAAATAGATATTGCCAACGACATTATTTCGGATTTAAATCAAAAATTTTCGGGCAAAAGAACAAGGATTGAACCCTTCTTCGCAAGAATAGAAAAAGAAATAATGCAATTGCCCGAAAACGAAAGAGAAGAATTTATGAAAGAGTATGGTTTAAAAGAATCTGCTCTCAGGCGCTTATTGCGAAGCACCTACGACTTGCTGGGTTTACTTTCTTTCTTCACCGTTGGCGAAGATGAATGCCGTGCTTGGACTATCCGAAAAGGAATGACAGCCCAAGAAGCCGCAGGCGTAATTCACACTGATTTCTTCAATAAGTTTATACGAGCCGAAGTAGTCCATTTCGATGATTTCAAAGAATTAGGCTCCTTTGCAAAATGCAAGGAAAAGGGCGTTTTCCATCTCGAAGGAAAAGATTACATCGTCCAAGATGGCGACATAATGCACATCCGACACGGCTAATTACGTTTTTCAATCAGCAGCTGTGCACTACGCCTTTTACCGTGAACAATGTTTGGAGCAACAAACTCACGCGATGGCTTTACCCTTTTCTCAAAATCCTCTCGGAACTTGGTTAAAAACCCTTTTACAGGCCAGGCGGCTGCGTCGCCAAGAGCACAAATTGTATTACCTTCTATGTTCGAGGCAACTGAATAAAGCAAATCTAAATCCTTCGATGTTGCATCACCTTCTATAATTCGTTTGAGCATCTTTTCCATCCACCCACAACCCTCACGGCAAGGTGTACATTGCCCACAAGATTCATGGTGGTAAAATCGTGCAATTCTATAAGTAACTTTGACTATATCAGTATCTTCGTCCATAACAATAATACCGCCTGTGCCAATATGAGTTCCAAACTTTTGGAGCGACTCCTCGTCCATCAGCGCAACTTCTGCTTCTTCTGCCGTCAAAGGTGGCATAGATGAACCACCGGGAATTACCGCTTTCAATTTCTTGTCTTTCCAAACGCCACCGCAATGTTCATAAATAATTTCTTTCAATGGTGTACCTGTCGGCAATTCGTAAACACCAGGTTTGTTTATATGCCCACTAACTCCAAACAACAATGTTCCCGGATGTTTTTGGGCACCAATTTTTGCATACTCTTCTCCTCCCATTCTTATAATTGGAGGCACCGCAGAAATTGTTTCGACATTATTAATAGTTGTTGGATAACCCCAAAGACCCCTTTGGGCTGGGAATGGCGGTTTGAACCGAGGATAACCCCGGTCCCCCTGAATAGAATTCATAAGAGCAGTTTCTTCGCCACAAATATAAGCACCAGCACCCTTGTGAATATAGATGTTCAGCCAATAATCATTGCCAAAGGTTTCCCTCATTTTTGGTCCGACGAAGCCCCGGGAATATGCGGTATCCAAAGCTTTTTGCATCAAATCAATCCACTTGTGATATTCGCCGCGGATATAAATGTAAGCAGTAGTAATTCCCATTGCATAACCAGCAATTAAAATCCCCTCGATAAGTTGGAAGGGATTAAATTCGAATATTTGCCTATCCTTGAAGGAACCTGGCTCGGATTCATCACCATTTACACATAAATACTTTGGAACATTGTTGGACTTAGGCATAAACGACCATTTCAAGCCTGTAGGAAAGCAGGCTCCCCCTCTTCCTCTCAAACCCGATTTTTTTACTTCGTTGATTATTTCATCAGGTGTTTGCTGAATTGCCTTGCGGTAGGCTTCGAATCCACCATTCGAAAGATACACATCCAAATCGTTTAAATTTGGAATGTCAGGCAACAATAACTTTGGATATTTGTCCATTTTTCAATCACAAAAAAAACTAAATTACAAAAACCATTACTAAAAGCAAAACAAATTAAGCCTTCATTAAGCATTTATTCTAATCTAAAACAAATCATTCAAAAATTACTAAGTAATATGTCCTACGGATACCATCTACAACAACAATAGCTAAGTAAACTCCAGAATTTAATTCAAATGGAAGCTTTAATCTGTAATCTCCCGTTTGAATACCTGTTAGTCGTGTTCTATACACACTTTGACCTAAAAGATTATAAAGAGTAATCTCACAAGCATTAATTTTTTGTGTTGTAGAAGCACTAAATATTATTTCGCGGTCTGAAGCGAAAAGAGTGAAATCGGGCAGAAGTTCGTTTGAAATCAGCCTCAAATCTGCTTCGCAAACACTGTCGATTGTTATACTACCATCATTTGTCAGAAGAGTTATTTTGGGACTACCAAAGAGTTTTGCATCGGTGAATCTCAGGAAAGTAGTCTTTTCGTCGCCAAGATATATATCTCCTTCCAAGATACAAATAACGCCTTTGGTTTTGTTTCTATCCGAAGGATTTGCCGTAATTTTCAATGTCCCACTCATCGAGTTTAACTCGGTCTTGGTAAAATAATCATCGGCGAGTATTTTCTTGATATAAAATACACGAGGATTAAATTTGAGTGTAAATTGAATAGAATCTACGCCATCGAGCCGCGAACTATTCATTTCATACGTTATCGGAACTTTTGCGTAAGCAAATGGTCGGAACCGATAATTATCGATTGAAACCACCAAATTTTCGGGTTTTGGAGCGATGCCTTTCCCTTTAAGAAGAATTTTGACAATTGTATCACAAGGAAAACCAATATGAACTTCCAAAATAGAAACGAATTCTCCTACATCACTCGGATTAAACTTAACAAAGATTTTTAAAGAATCATAAATTGGTACCAACTTTACATATGGTTGCACTTTTGTAACCGCAAAACCTGGAGTTGGATTAACTTTCGTTGAATCATAATTAATAATACTTTCCCCTATATTGTTTAATACAACATAGTTTTCAACAGAACTACCAACTTCCACATCACCGAAATCTAATGTGTCGTTGGAAAGAGCAAAATCGCCACGAACAAATTTACCCCTGACAAAGAATTTGTATTCATTGTGGCAAGGAGCAAGTTTTACTTTCACTTCATCAAAATAATCCCCATTCGCATCGGGTAAAAACTGAACTGCTAACGAATCACCATCCTTCAAAAGAGAATCCTTTGGAAAAGTAAATTTAAATGGAAGGTTTACATCAACATCTTCAACTTTTGTTAAGCCCAAATTATCGCCCTGAATCGAAACTTTTATTATTTTACTTATTGAAATGTTCTTATTGCAAGCCGAAACCAAACCGAAATCAATTGTATCCGCAGAAAAAGTAACAACTATGCCCTTTTTATCGAAATTCACAATCAAAGTATCGAACAAATTGCAAGGTTCGATTTTAAACACTAACCGAACTGAATCCTTTCCAATAGATTTTGGTTTTAATTCAAATGGTATTGTCAAAGAATCGTTTGCATCAATTATGAACTTGTCCTTCATCAAAACTAATGAACTATTTGAAGGCACAAGTTCAAGATTAAGACTTAATTTAGATGAGTTTTTAATACCAATTTTAAAAGATTTTACATTTTCACATTCGTCGAAAACCACAAGCGAAGGAATATTGGACGTAAGCTCATATTTAACCTGTTCAATTAAGCCTTCCACAGGGACAATTAAAGTATCGACCAAACCGGTGTAGGAATAAACCACCAAAAGCTCACCCGATACTTTTCCAATCTGATTTTCGAGTAATTTGATTTTGAAACCAAGCCTGTCGTTGGGCTTTAAAACAAGCGGAAGTTTTGGCGACAAAATCTCGAAGGGGAACTGGGTTCTGGCGTTTAATACTTCGACTTCCTCGCCAAAATCAACAGTTAATACAAATGAGCTATCTACAATCTCGGAGTAACAGTCAGGAATAATTCCAAACGAAATTTGATTTGAGGAAAGAATGAAAACGGACCTTTCTTTCTCTCCAAATGCCTCCAAAGTATCCTGCAAGTTGCAATCTTTTTCGAAAATAACGAAGGAAGAAAACTTTCCAGACCTTTCTGGTTTAAAACGAATCACTATTTCCTTGGTTTCTCCGGGAAGAAGCGTAATAGGCAAAGCAGGCGAAAGCAATTGAAAAGAAGTTTCAGTAAATTTTACATTGCTGATATGGACAATTGTATCGGATTGGTTCTTGACGGTAATAATTGTATCTTTATAGACTTCATTTTTGCCAACAACCAAGTCAACTCTTTTCGGATTCAATTCAATTCTTAGATTCAAATATCTTATTTCGATTTTCGGAGAGAATGACACACAAGAGCCTTTCGAAGAATAATTCTCAGCCGTAACCCAATAAATCCCCGCAGAATCTATATTCCACGAAAAATTATTGCCCGAATAGATTTTCGCTCCACCTCGGTAAAGAGAATAACTGAACCAACCTATTGCTTTGAGTTCCAGTGCCTGATTTGGACAAAGAACGCAAAGAGTATCCTTCGAAACCTTTTTACCATTGACCAATACTTCCAGTTGAGGATATTCAAGAAAGGTTAATTTTATAGGCTCCGATAACGCATAGCAACCAAGAGAATCCGTTACACGGACATAGTATTCCCCACTACCCTCTACCAAATTCAAAGTATCAATATTACCTGTGTATATCACATTTCCATCCTTTATCCAAGTAAAAGTGTAACCGGAGGTTCTGCTAAAATTACTAACCCGAAGAACGACCAAATCGCCTTTGCACACAGTATCCCTATCAGCTGGGGTCTTTGTAACCATCGGCTTTGGCGGCAAAGCTTTTTCAACTATCACCTCTGCAAAATTTCTCTCGTTGTAGGAACGACCACGAGCGAATACTTCCCTCGTATCTTCGTGGAAATCATCTTCACGATATCGGAACGCAAAAATTCGATAAACATATTTTGAACCACAGGGAATTTGAAACTTATCAACAAATCTCGTCGTTTGTGAAAAGTTGACAACTCCAACAATCATTCCTGGTCCAATCATATCGCCTGGACGGTAAATCTTCCCATCGATGGGCGGAGTTGCACTGCCTATGCTTTCGTATGGAATTCGCAAAATAATGTAACCCGTTACGCTATCGTTTGGATAGGGGTCAGTAACTGCATTCCAGCTTAGAACAATGCTGTCAGCAAATACTTTCGCTACTGCCGAAGGAGAGTTCCAAACAGGCTCTCGCAAACTTCGCCAAAAGAGCTGATTTACGTCCAACGCCTCGGCACGGTTGTTGGGTTTTCCTTTTGTTACATAATCTGCCGATTGTGTCACCTTTTGGCTTCTTGTGTCGAAACCATTGTTATATGCCGCAAGTGTTCGACCCGGACAAACTCTAACTGTTACCCCACCACGCGGAATACTACCCACGTAGGCAATTTTAGGTGCAGGCATATTCACCCAATCCCCTTTTGCTTCTGGAAGATGCGCAAGGGCGTGAACGTGATTGTCATTCTGGTCTATTAACTCGATAATATCGCTTTGTTGCGCAATATTCAAGGCTCTTTGATACCATTCAGGTCCGAGAATACAATTGAAACAACGCTTTTCGAAATAAGTCTCGTTTTCAGCATCAATTTCAATGTAGCCATCTCTATTGTCAACATCAACACTTTGGTAAGCAGCGTAACGATGGTTAATTACGATGATGGTTCCAGCCCTAAGGTGCCTCCACAAAGGATGGTCTTTGAAACGAACTCCCCCTTGCCAATTCGAGGGTGGTGGGTTCGAGCCTTCGTTGTCCCGAAGTGTATATCCAACAAGGTCTACATTGTCTTCGACCACAAGAAGCTCAGTCCATTCGCCGAGTGGGTCGCCCGTAACATTGTTGTATTCGCTTACAACTACTTTTTGAGCGAAAAGTGGGAAAGAAAATATAACAAAAACTCCAAGCAGTAAGGCAAATTTTTTCATAAGCAATAAAATTTAAAAAAGCAAAATTACTTTGAACGAATGAAAAAATTGTTAAGGTTTTGGAAGGAAATTAAGACATAAATTTCATTGTGAAAGTTGGAATTTTTTAAAAAACTTTTGAGTTATAAAATAAGGTTACATTACAATTTTTATATTTTTGATTGGACTTTCTTATTATTTATTAATTTTGAACTTATTACAATTTTACTTATTGACAAAAAGTAGATTAAATTATGAACAAAATGGAAAACTTGTTTAATGAATTAGTTGAAAATCCTAACGTTAGTAAACCTGATGAACCTCTTATTATTGAAGATAGAGCAGAAATTAATCACTATCCAATAAAAGAGATTAAAAATAAAATCATTTTAGGTGATACATTCAAAGTCCTTGGTAAAATTGAAGATGAAGTTTTCGACTTAGTTTTTATTGACCCTCCTTATTTTTTGCAATTGCCTAATAAAGAATTAAGACGTTGGTCAGTTAAAACAGTCGTTGAAGGTGTTAACGACGAATGGGATAAATTCTCATCTTTTCAAGAGTATGATGAATTCATCACAAAACTACTCAGAGAAATTAAAAGGGTAATGAAATCCAGCGGAACTATTTGGGTAATAGCAACCTATCATAGCATTTTCAGAATTGGCAAGATTATGCAAGATTTAGGTTTTTGGATACTTAATGATGTTATATGGGTTAAAACAAATCCTATGCCGAATTGGTTAGGTGTTCGTTTTACTAATGCAACTGAAACTCTTATTTGGGCAGTTAAAGACAAAAACTGTAAAAAATATACCTTTAATAAGGACTATGCCAAACAATTTGGTATTGGAAAAGTAGGAGCCAACGTCTGGGTTTTGCCTCTTTGCCTTGGAGAAGAAAGAATTAAGACCGAAGAAGGGAAAAAATTACATTCAACACAAAAGCCAATTGAACTACTTAAAAGAGTTATTTTGACTTCTTCAAACGAAGGAGATAATGTTTTGGACCCGGTTGCCGGAACTGGAACCACAGGTTATGTTGCAAAAGCCCTTAATAGAAACTTTGTTATGATAGAAATTAACAAAATTTACGTTAAAGGTATGGAAAAAAGATTTAAACAACCTTTAAGATTGAATGATAAACTTATTGAGAAAGATAAACATTTAAATAGTTATTTAAATTTTAAAAGCCCAAATGAATTATAAAAAATTTAGCGCAATCTTAAACAAACATATTTTGTTAAACGAGAAAAAAGAGGTATTGAAATCTTTAGCAAACAATCCAGAACGTTTTATTGGTTTGTTCAGACCAACAAAACCTCGTGCTAAATTACTTCAATATTTACTTCAATCACATGAAATTCGAATGGGGGATGCTCTCGAAGAAATATTAGAAGAAATATTTAAAAAATTAGGTTACAAGACTTTGAACAAGAATTTTTCAAGTACTACTAGGGATAACTTATTGTTGGATCAGTTTTTTACTGATGGAAAAAAATACTTTTTTATTGAACAAAAAATTAGGGATGACCACGACTCTTCGAAAAAACGTGGTCAAATTTCCAATTTTGAAACGAAACTTGATAGTTTATATAAAAATTTTAGTTCAAATCTAGTTGGGATTATGTTTTTCATCGACCCTGAACTTTCGAAAAACAAAAATTTTTACCTAAATGAGTTAAAAAGACTTGAAGATTTTTATGGGGTGGAACTCCACCTATTTTATGGAAAACAACTGTTAGATTATTTTAAACAACCTAAACTTTGGGACCGCTTGCTTTCTTGGTTGGAAAAATGGAAAGAAAGTTTACCAGAACTACCAGAAATAAATTTCGACTCTTCCCCTAAAAAAAGCTTCCAAGAAGTTAAAGATTTAGAATTAAGATATTGGAAAAAAATTCTTAGCAACGAAAAACTATGGGAACAGGGTTTAATGAAAGTTTTATTTAAAGATGGAACAACTTTAAAATTGCTCAAAGATTATTTTAGTTCAAAATCAAGTCAATCCTTTAAACAACTCGAAAAACTTTTAAACGAGAAAATTAAAAAATACTTTGAAGAAAATTAGTGAATAAAATTAACTACTTAAATTATTGAATACGAAAACTAATGAGCCCTTTATGAACAAAGTTGCGAGGTTTAATAAAAAAAAAGATTAATTATTGCAATTCCGATGTTTTTTCGAATATGTGATAAAATGCAGGGCAAGTACAAGATTTGTGGTTTATCGCCTATCTATTCGATTCTGTCGATTGTTCAGCCACACAAAGGGAAATTGCTTGGATACGACTTCTGGGACGATTCGGCAAACAAATCAATTGTTTCCTTTGCAAGCCTTTGCTTCGAACCTTAAATGCTTTCGCAGTTCAACTCGGGCAAAAGCACCGTAACAGTGGTTCCTTTGCCTTCTTCGGATTCAATCTCGATTTCGCCACCAAGAAGCTGAACCATCAATTTGGCATTAAACAAACCAAGACCTAAACCTTCGTAGTGACGAGCAACTCCTTCGCTCCCTTGACGGAACATCTCGAAAATCTTCTCTTTTGCTTCGCTCGTCAACCCGATACCTGTATCAATTACCTTAAATTCACAGAACCTATGACCATCTCTTTGCTTCTCAGTAACTTCAAGTTTAATTTTACCTTCGGAAGTAAATTTTAAAGCATTGTCCAATAGAACAAAAGAATATGCCGTAGGAGTTGGAGGTCGGTACAGAAATATGAATTTGACAAATTAATCTCAACTCCATAGTCGAGTTTTTTCTCTTCTGCAACTGGAGCAAATTCATTGTTAAAATCTTCCACTAACATATTTAAATCAACGAAATTAGGTTGAACCGTTACAAAGCCACTTACTAATTGAGAAGTATAAACTAAAGATTCAAGTGTGCGGTACAACCTTTTACCCGAATCATAAATCAATTGGGAATTTTCAACAATTTCTGGTTCATCCGAAATGGATTTTATTATATTAGAAAAGCCAAGTATGCTCGAAAGAGGTGTTCGAAGCTCATGACTTATGTTCTGAAGGATATACGTTTTAACTTTGTCTGCTTCTGCGGATTTTCTCCTCTCAATTTCTAAAGCAATTTGCAACTCCTTTTGTTCTGTCTGGTCAAAAATCACCACTAAGCAATAATTGAAACCTTCGATGAACTCTAAATAACCATAAATCCAAACCTTTTTCCCTTTTCTTTCCAAAGAAATTTCAAACTTTTCGAATCCTTTCTCGGGCAATGATTGAATAATTTCGTCAAAGTCCACTCCTATATTTTTAGGCAAAATCGATTGTAATTGCCTATCGATGACATTATCTTTATCTAAGTCCATTAATTCAAGGAACTTGTTGTTGATATCAAGCACCTTCCCATTCTCATCGAGAATGGCAAATCCTGCTGGACTTCTTTCGAAAAAGATTTTTCTTTTTATTTCGGACTCAACTAATTTTACGTCCAATAAATAATCTTTGACCGCAAAAGACAAATTGTTGCAAGCTTCTTCTATTATTAATATCACTTCATAATCAAAATAATCGACACGGTCTGAACCCAAAATAAGTACACCAAAAATTTTTTCATCGACGAAAACTGGTAGATAAGCAATAGATTTAACATCATTTTGTACCAATTCTCGAACAAACTCGTTTGAGTTACCAATTCGACTTAGGTTGTTTTCCACACTAATTTGATTCAGGGATACAGCCTCAGAATATTTTGGAAGCAAGCAACATAGTTCATCAAAACTTTCTTCCTTCTCAAACATGCAACAAAACTGGTATTCACCATAACCAGCCACAAAACTTGAAGTCATACTTTCGCAATCTATCCTTAAAAACACGGCAAACTTTAATCCACTTATATTGACAAAAGAAAAACAAGCAATCTCGAAAATTTTCCCAAGTTCAAATTTTTTTATTATTGCTTGATTAATACTCAAAATGGAACGCAGAAGATAATTAACCTCCTCGAATCTTTTCAACTGTTCACGTCCATCGGTAACTTCACGAATAAAAACCAAAAATTCCCCCTTATTGTTTTCATCAATTATCTTGTGAATTGTTACCGCACCGACAAATGTTCGTTCATCGGACGAAAAAAATTCTTGTTCATAACCCGTTCCATACTCCTTGTCCGAAAAGAATTCTCGAACAAGAAATTCGTTCTTGCTTTTCAGCAACTCCCAAATACACATTTGAGTTAACTTATCAAATGAATATCCAAAGGTCATCAAAGCAGAATCGTTAGCATCAATAATTTGGAGGGAACTGTCGCACACCAATGCGACATTGTTAAAGTTGTTCAAATCAATTTTATACATTTTATAACTTCGTAAACCTTTCCTTTGGTAAGGTAAAATGGAATATCGAGCCAACGTTTGGTGTGCTTTCGAACCAAAGCCGTCCCACACTGATTTTGACTAATTCCTGAACAATATTCAATCCCAAGCCTGTTCCAGTTTCTTTCTTTGTTCCCGGGGAGGTATAAACAAAATCGAGTTGCAAAAGTTTGTCCTGAACTTCGTAAGGAATCCCGATGCCATTATCTTGAACAGAAATCTGTTCGAATAATTTTCCATTTTCCTCAATAGTTTTCGAAAAAATTCGAACAACCCCACCCTCGTTTGTAAATTTAATGGAATTGGAAATTAAGTTAGCTAAAATTGTTGAAAGACAATTTGTATCGGCAAAAACAACAGCAGAATCATCAACTCGGGAAAGCAGAACTATATTCTTCTGCTGAGCGGTAGTTTGAAATAGCGAAATTGTCGAATCGACAACATATCGTAGGTTTAGCTCCACTGGATTTAACTGAAGGGTTTTAGTTTGTGTTCTTGCCCAAATTAATAATTCTTCGAGAAGTTCAGCAAGTTTGGCTGCGCTCGATTGCATAGCAAAAACAAATTCACGCATCTCTTCCTTGCGTAAATCATCGAAAGAACGAATAAACTCTTCGCTCAGGCTCTTTATTCCATAAATAGGATTCTTCAAATCGTGTGCGATAATCGAAAAGAACCTGTCTTTTGTTGCATTCAGTTCCGCAAGCTCTCTATTCTTTTCGTTTAATTCCCGATTTATCCTCTCCAATTCCTTGCTTTTGTATATCAATTTTTTCTGCAAATTTTCTAAATATTCTTGATACTTTGCTTGCCCGGTGATATCGAAGAAAACAATTAGATATGATTCAAGCATACCAAATACAATTGGCACTGTCGAAACCAAATAGATTCTCTCGTTTGCAAAAGAATTTATTTTGGTAGACTGAGTTGTTCGCTCAGGTAATTGCATCGCATTGAAAATCTTTGCCAATTCTTCGAAATCGAAATATTCTTTGAGATTGGAAAACAACACGGGCTCACTTTTGAAAATCTTTTCAAATGTGGTTTTAGCGAGTTCATTCGAAAAAACAATATTATCACGATGTACTACAAAAGAAGGCAAAGGGAAATTTTGGACAATTTCCCTATATCTTTCATCGCTAATTTTCAAAGCTTTCTCGGCATTCTTTTGAACAGTTATATCTCGTGCAACAACTGCAAGCCCTCGCCGTGAGCCATCCAGATTAAAACCAGGTACTTTAATGACATCGAAAATTTTAACATCACCATCTTTGGTTTTAACAGATTCTTCCGAACGAATTGGTTCTCTCTTCTCCCAAGCTACATTATCAGTTTTGTAACAATCTTCTAACTCTTCACGATAAAATTCATTATACCGAGCCAATTCAAGGTCTGTTTTCCCAATCTCCTCTTTCCCAACAAGGTCGAAAACTTCCAGCATTGCACGATTAGCGTAAACCCATCGCCCTTCTGGGTCTTTTATTGCTACACCATCAGGCAAAGCCTCCATCATCGAATAGATGAAATTCCAAGCTTGTTTCAATTCCTCTTCTTTTTGTCTTCTTTCGGTTACATCAATTCCTGCGGACAAAACTGCTACAACTTTGCCTTGTTCATCAAAAATTGGAGCATTTTTCCAAGATATCCAAACACGCGTTCCATCTTTTTTAAGGTTTTCGTTCTCATTTTGTTCATACTTTTTGGGATTATTTAGCAAATCTTTTATTAATTCCTCCAAGTCGCGTCCCGAATGAGTTTCAATTTTTGGAACAATTGTGCCAACAACATTTTGCCCGATAAGTTCTTCGCGAGTATATCCAAAGAAGTCCAACCCAAACTGGTTCATATACAGAATTCTTCCCGACAGATCCATATGAAGGATAATGCTGTTCACATTTTCAAGGAGGTTTTCATATTGTCGAGCCGTTTGTTGATATTTTCTTTGCAAATTGATTAGTTCTGTTATGTTCTGAAAAGCGCCCCACACTCGAACAACAAAGCCATTTTCGACTACGCCGAAAAGTGAGTTTCGAACATAAATATCATTCCCTTTCTCATCTTGCACAACTGTAATAAATCCATCAACAGAGTAATTATTTGTAATAAACTGGCGAAGGAGTTCAACCTTTGTAGGATTATCTGGACTTATTAACTTGGAAAATGGTGTTCCCTTTGCCGATTCCACACTATCGAAGCCGTAGAATCGAGCAAAAGCAAGATTGCAATCGGCTAAATAGGCTACCTTGAATATCAATTCTATTTGCTTTTCAACAGGCAAATTTGTCGGTAATGGTTGAATTCCTTCGAAACACCAGATTGCATCCGACGAAAGTTCGATGTATGTTCTATATTTTTCTTCATTCTTTTTAAGTAAATTTTGATATGCCTTGATTTCAGTTAAATCCACAAAAATATGAGCAAAAGTATCAAAGCCATAGTATTCATTTTCAAATGCAGAACAAATATGGCGAAGGTTACGAACTTCACCGTTTGGTAAAGTTACATCAAATTCATTTATTACCTTTGCAATTCCATTTTCAATTTTATTTATTGCGTCTTTGCATTTTTCAAAAGCCTCTGGGGAAAGGAAATCGAAAATACTCCGTCCGACAATATCCAATCCTTGCTCAATTCCGAACAATTTTGCAAATTCATCGTTGAAAGAAAGAATTTTTCCTTTGGAATCCGAAATCAAAATCCCAACAGGAGAATACCTAAAAAGTGTATCCAAAGTTTTGCTTTTATCTTCAATTTCTTTCAAAAGAATTTGAAGTTGCTGGTTTTTCTTTTTTGTGGAATTTAAATAAAGAATCAATGAAATCGAAGTTATAATCATTAAAATTACAATGAGAATAGAAATAAGTATGAAATCCTCTTTACCTCTGGAAATAAATTGGTTCAAACTATCCGACGACAGCAATCCACAAAACAACAAGCCGACTACCATATTTCCCCCAAAAATAATTTTCGATAAATGCGTATTGATTCAAACAAAACTATTCCGCTTGCCACGGCAACATTTAAAGAATGTTTTACCCCAAACATAGGAATTTCGATGGCATCGTCGCAGAGATTCAAAATATCTTGGTCGATACCAGTTAATTCGTTGCCAAGAACAACTACCAAAGGAAAATCATCTTTCTCAATCGTTGTATAATTCCGTTTTCTATCTGTTATCTCCAATGCGAAGATTTTGTTTCCTTCGGAACGTAACACCTGAATTGCCTCATTTGTTCGAGGGAAATAGCGCCAAGGTACAGTTTCCACTGCTCCCAACGCTGTCTTTTCGATCTCTTTCCTCGGTGGATGTGGCGTAAATCCACAAAGAATAAGCTCTCGACACAAAGCAGCGTCGCAGGTTCTGAAAATTGAACCGACATTATAAAGACTTCGAACATTGTGAAGAAGAACAGAAACGGGATGCCTCGTTACTCTCTTAACTTCTTCGAGCGAGAGCCTATGCTCTAAAATTTCATTGTGTAGTAATTTTCTCACTAAATACTATTCTATCTTGATAAAACTATGTACCCTTACTTTATTCAATGAACGTACAACAAGATAGAACAAGCCATCAGAAATACCCGTCAAATCAATTTCTACCGAAGAAACAGAGGGCAACATCTCCCCGCGAATTAGCTCCCGCCCAACGAAATCACCGATAGTAAAACTTATCTTCTGACCATTATCATATAATCGAACCAAGCGCAGGATATTTCCTTGCAGTTCAAAAGCCAACACATCGATTTGATTATCCGAATCAACTGAAGAAACGATGACGTAAATGCTATCGGACATATCCGATTCACAACCATTAGGGGGAATAACTTTCACCGAGTAATAGCCATTCTTGGTCGGCTTCAAAATTCTACTTGTTGCACCTTGAATCGGCGAACCATTGAAATACCACTGGTTCCAACTGGGATAACTGGAAACAAGTTGGCCATCGGAAAGCTGTTGGATAGATGGCTTCGCAGGAGTTGCAAGTATCGTAACATTTATATTTGCAGAATCTTTACATCTAGCAATGTTGGTTTGAACTAATTTAATATTCCCGCTTGAAGAATCATACCAGATAACTTTAATTTTATTCTCTGTCATTAGGTTATTCGAATATCCATTTTTGATTACCCACTTATTAATGGGTGACTCCGAAGAATCAGTCCAATATTCATACTCACGTTGAGAACAAACTTTGTTTGGTCCAAAGATTTTAACTTGCGGATTATCGAAAATAGCAATGTTGGTTGGAAATGGTTCAGAACGATACGGAACGTTAGTTGCCCGCACACGAACACGATAATTTGCACTACTTTTCAAATTTGATGGCAAAGTGCAAAGTATTTGCCCCGAGGTCGTAGATTTAACCCGACCGAGCTCATAAGATGGATTAAAAGTTCCATTAGGATTCGAAAGTTCAGCAATAAACTCATTCCCTTGGTAAAATGGGCATCCACTTGTGGAGTAATCCAAAGTAAAAGTCCCGCCTTTGCAGAACTTTGTATTGGAAACATTTGTTACGGTTACAATGTTTGACCTTTGATTTCTTGGGCTTTCAATTGCACCAATGTCTGGGATATTTTCGTCGTCAGGCGAAATTGGTCGAGGATTTCCAAATACATCGACAGGAGGCGAAATGCTCTTCAAAGCATTGCCTATGGCGGGACTGCAAGTGTCGAGATTAAAATTCTCGGCATTTTGATTAACAAACAATGGGTCGTCTGAATATACCTTATCGCCGAGCTTCAAAATTGCTTTATCTCGATAAAAGCCCGCTGGATACTTAAAAATAATCGAATTGGCAATTTCCAATGTATCGTAAGCATCCCCTATCATAGCAATAGATGAATCTTGGGAATGGAATATAGAATTGTAAATCTTCGCCAAGAACCGACCAAACAGATAATACCCATAAAATTTATTTTGTGAGACAATCGTTGAATTAAGAATAATTGGTTTCAACTGAATCCCCAAATCAGAATAATTAACGAGTTCAAAATTGTTATTCCAATAAACCAAGCAGTTGGTGAGATTCGAGTAGGAGCGCCAGTTATAAATACCGCCTGGGTTATTCTTTCGAATAATACACCTATTCAGCTCAAGATTTGTGTTATTAGTGTAAATTCCAGCTCCTAAATATTTCGCTTTGTTTCCCTCTATTATACAATTCTCAATTTTAATTGTACCAGCATTATAACAATAAATAGCACCACCATAAGCCCAAGCCTCGTTATCGCGAATTCGAAGATTCCGAAGTGTCGGCGAACTATTAAAACGGATTGTAAAGCCAGCTCCACTTTCCATTTCATAATTCACGCCATTGAAAATCGTAAAGCCGTCTATCAAAGTGGCGCTGGTTTCCCCATTTTCAATAGTAATCACGGTTCTACCATTTTCCTGCCCATCGATAAATGTGCTATCCGGTCCTTTTAACCCAATCAAAACTACATCGACACCGGGAAAGACAAGATTCTCTTTGTATGTTCCAGGCAAAACAATTAATGTGTCGTAGTACCAAGCAACATCAAGCCCTTTTTGAATGGTCTTAAAAGTTGAATCTGGGGTTCCTTTGTAGCTATCGTCACCGTTAGGGGAAATAAAGTATTTTTTCCCCAAATAAACAATTATCTTCTTGTTACTTGGAGATGAAACGAAATTTGGCTTTGTGGCAACAACCCGTAGTCGGTATCCATTACCAATTGGGGTTGTATCGGGAATAATGCAAGAGATTGTTGTATCTTCAATCGCAGAAATAGAACCAATAGCAATCGCATTAGCAAAATCACCAAATTTATTGGACAATTCAGCTCGAAAAACATTTCCCGATTGGAATTTCCCAGATGTTTTGACTTGCACTTTGAAAGATTCTCCAGGTTTCAGAGCGGTAGAGGGAAAATCTATCGACATAATTGTTTGCCCCCACGAAAATATGGGTAAAAGTAGAAGATTTAATATTATCAAAAATTTTTTCATAACACCTCCAATATTTAAAAATTTATTTTTTTACTTGTCGTCAAAACAATTTAAAAAAACGAAATTAATATGGAACTTCAAACTAACACAATAAAAGAAATTAAAAGACTAAAAATCATACCAGAATTCGAAAAATCTGCATTTACCATAATTAACCATTTACAAAATTCAAAGAACTTGCTACTTGTAACACATACAAATCCCGATGGAGACGCTATCGGCTCGTGCCTTGGTTTATATCATTACTTAACTCAAAAAAACAAAAATGTAACTTTTATCCTTCAAAGTCCCATCCCTACAAATTTACAATTTTTAAATGGAATAGACAAGATACATTTTTTATTAAATCAAAACAACTTTAAAATTTCGCCAGATTTCGATACAATAGTTTTGCTCGATTTGAACGACATTTCTCGTTTAAAAACTTTACGCGATGAAATCGAGCTAAGCAAGGCAACAAAAATTGTCATCGACCACCACCAAGAACCCAAAGATTTTGCCGACTACTACCTTATCGACACAACGGCAAGCTCAACAGGTGAGATTTTGTTTAAACTTCTGCGAAAAGATTGTTCAATCAATTGGACAAAAGAAATCTGCGAAAATCTTTATGTGGCAATAATGACAGACACTGGAAACTTCCGCTTCGAAAGAACTGATGGAGAAGTTCATAGAATTGTTGCAGAATTGATTGATTACGGGGCAGACCCCGTGAAACTTTATAATGAAGTTTACAACAAAATTCCATTCAACGCTGCAAAGCTTATGGGTTTAGGTTATAGTAAGTTAGAAAGTTATTACGGCGGAAAGTTAGTTGTGATGCCCATTCGCCACAAAGACTTCCTCGAAACCAACACCCAAGAGGAAGACACCGAAGGCTTTGTCGAATCTCTTCTCTCTATCGATGGGGTCGTTATGAGCATATTAATTATGGAAGTGGTTGAGCGGAATGAAATTAGGGTTTCTATTCGCTCGAAAGGAGATTACTCTGCAAGAAATCTTGCTTTGAACTTTGGTGGAGGCGGGCACATAAATGCAGCAGGTTGCCGCTTCCAAAATGCTGATTTTGAAGTAACTAAACAAAAATTGGTCGATAAAGCTTCCGAAATACTAAACTAATTTTCTATAATTTATCAAACTAATGTAATCTTCGAAAGTTTGCCGCCGCCGAATCTCGATTGCTGCATTCCCGTCCACTAAAACTTCTGCTGGCAACGGTCTCCCGTTGTAATTCGATGCCATAGAAAAGCCATAAGCACCAGCATCTAAAAACACCAAAATATCCCCTTCAACAACTTCGGGTAAAGGAACATTTTTTGCCAAGATGTCGGAGTTTTCGCAAATCTGCCCACATACTTGAGCCATTTGAACTGCACCATCTTTCCCGTATATCTTTACTCTGTGGATCGCCCCATACAAAGCTGGACGAATGAGCATGTTCATTCCAGCATCGATACCGATAAATTTTTTGTATCCATTTTTGATAGCTGTAACCTTGGTGACAAGGTAACCAGCATTTGCCACTAAAAAACGCCCAGGTTCAATCTTCAGCTCTGGTGTTCCCAAATCGTATTTTTCGACAAAATCTTTGAATACTTCGGCAAGAAGCCGTGCAGATGTTTCGATATCCAACTCAATTTCGTCGTCAGTATATGGAATCCCGAATCCCCCTCCAATGTCAATATATTCAGGCTTTATTTGCAAATCTTTAAATATTCTTCCAGCAATTCTCATCAATTTTTCGAGAACTTCGGCAAAGTAATAAGGCTCAAGAATATTCGAGCCTGTCATTATATGGATACCAAATCTGGTCGCTCCGCTTGCTTTTGCATCCAAATATGCCTGATGAAGTAGTTCGTATGGCACTCCAAATTTGGCATCAGCACCACCAGTTGTTATTCCTTCGAAACCTCCTTTACCAATGCCGGGATTAACACGAAACGATACAAATTCAGGATTAGATACTTTTTTCAAACGCCAAAAAGAAGTAATATCATCAAGATTTATCCTAACATTTTGTTGGGAAACGAACTCCAAATCTTCAAAACTTTCGTAGTTTCCAGTGTAAACAATTTCTTCGGGTTGGAATCCAACAAGCAAGGCTAATTTTAATTCAAAAGGAGAGGAGCAATCAATTCCAGCACCCAAGTTCTTCATTATTTCAAGAATGTGCAAATTTGAGTTTGCTTTAACTGAATAATGTATCTTGAATTTTTCAAAATATTTCGAAAATGCCTCGTACAATCTATTGTAATTCCCAACAATACGGCTCTTATCGTAAACATACAAAGGGGTTCCAAATTTATTTGCAATCTCCCGAATGTCCAAATTCCCAATTGACTTCATAACTTCCCCTCAACTTAAACCAGTTGAGTTACCAAAAAATTCATTATGCAAAAGATTCACTGTTTTCTCAAGTTCGTCTTGCCTAACAACAAAACTAAAATTGATATCCGAAGCACCCATACTAACCATATAAATTTTTATGTTTTTCAAAGCATTAAAAATTCGAGATGCAATTGTTGTAGAGTCTTTCAACCCCTCTCCAATAACTGAAACTATTGCACAATTATCAAGAATCTCCACAGTTGAAATTTCCGATAGTTCTTTCACAATATTATTTAAATTCTTGGAGTCGTCAATTGTCAACGAAATGCTCACTTCGGAAGTAGAAACCAAATCGACCGACGTCTGGAACTTGTTGAAAATATCAAAAACTTTTGCAAGATAACCGTAAACCCCAAGCATTCGATTGGATTTGATATTTACCACCATAATGTTTTTTCGAAAAGCAATAGCTTTTACAACTTTTTTGCGCGGCGAACCAAATGAAATTAACGTCCCCGATGAAGATGGATTAAAAGTATTCAAAACATAAACAGGAATTCTTTTGGAAACTGCTGGATAAATGGTTTTTGGATGAAGAACTTTTGCTCCAAAGGTTGCCAGCTCCGAAGCTTCATCGTAAGAAACTTCTTTGACCAGCATTGCATTTGGACATATTTTAGGGTCGGTTGTCAATATTCCGTCCACATCAGTCCATATTTCCAATACCTTTGCCCCAAGAACGGAAGCAATCACGGAAGCGGAGTAATCGGAACCGCCCCTCCCAAGGGTCGTTGTATCGAAAGAACCATCGGAGCCAACGAAGCCTCCTGTTACCCAATAGTCGTAGCCAGATAACTCCGCAAATCTTTTTGTCAATGCCTTTTTGGTGGATGGAAAATCAACTTCTGCACAAGTAAAATTGGAATCTGTTTTGATTATATCTCTTGGGTCGAGGTATGCTATTTTTAAACCCTTGGACTTCAAGAAGACATATATCAAATTGGAGGAAAGAAGTTCACCAATGCTTAAAATATAATCTACTGACCGATTAGTAACTTCGCCAAGCACGCCGAGGGCTTTTGCAAAAACAATTAGATCTTGTTTCTTCTTTTCGAAATATTCCTCAATTTCTTTACTTACACCAAGCTCAAAAGCAACATCCAAATGTCGTTCGAAAATTTTTTCTACTATTCCCTCAGCCTCATCTATTTTTTTTTCCTTTATTTTAGAAATCAAATTGAGTAAAGTATCAGTTACCTTTGACAATGCAGAAACAACGATAAAAGTTTTTTCTTTTCTCGAAGCAACGATAGAAAAAACTTGTTTTATTGCATCAGAATTTTGAACCGAAGTCCCACCAAATTTAGAAACAATCATTAATTCATTCAAATTATTGAACTTTACAATCCAATTTCCTTTGCAACTTCTTTCATTCCATCTATGGTGAGTTGAATTAATTCATCTAATGATATACCCAACATTTCGGCTCCTTTTTGAATAATCTCGCGATTAGCCCCAGCGGCAAAGGACTTTTCCTTCCACTTCTTTTTCACAGATTTCACTTCAACTTCTGCAATGCTTTTGGAAGGACGAACCAAAGCCACTGCTGTAATCAAACCAGTCAACTCGTCGATTGCATAAAGATATTTTTCCATCAAACTTTGCGGTTCTACATCGGTGCACGTGCCCCACGCATGCGAGAGAATAGCCCGAATCAGCATCGGGTCCCATCCTTCGGCTTCCAGAATTTGTTTTGTCATCTGACAATGAATTTCGGGATACTTTTCGTAATCAAGGTCGTGCACAAGTCCAACAATCCCCCATAACTCCTCATCTTCGCCAAGCTTTCGGGCAATATTTCGCATCACGCCCTCGACAGCCTTTGCATGCTTAATCAACGATTCGCTTTGATTATACTTTAGAAGCAACCCTAATGCTTCTTCTCTTGTTGGAATTTTCCCGTTCAATTTTCACTCCAAATATGTGTAACCATACAAACCAGAACGATAATTCGAAAGGAACTCCTTGCCCTCTTGGGGCGAAATTTTTCCTTCTTTCACAGCAGTTGTTACCCAGGTTTCAATAGTTCGCACCAACCTTTTGGCATCATATTGAACATAATCTAGCACTTCCGCAACAGTTTCGCCATCAATCACCTGTACAATTTTGTAACTATCGCCATCGACAACAACATGAACAGCATTGGTATCGCCAAACAGATTGTGCAAATCGCCAAGTATTTCCTGATAGGCGCCAACCAGAAAGGCTCCGATGTAATATGGTTCGTTGGGTTTGAGCTCGTGAATTGGAAGATAGTGGGAATAGTTTTTAATACCGATGAAATTCTCAATTTTGCCGTCGGAATCGCAAGTAATATCGTGCAGAGTGGCGAATCTGGTTGGTCTTTCGTTCAAACGATGTATTGGAACAATCGGAAAAATCTGGTCGATTGCCCAAGAGTCGGGCAACGATTGGAATAATGAGAAATTGCAAAAGTATTTATCGGCAAGCATACGCGAAAGGGGGCGAAGTTCATCGGGCATATGCTTCATTTCCAAAGCTATATTGTAAATCTCCGTTGCAATTGTCCAAAATAATTTTTCAACTTTTGCTCTGGTAGGCAAATCGAGTAAACCAAGACTAAACAAATCGAGCGAATCCTCGCGAATTTGCTGTGCATCGTGCCAAGTTTCGAGAAGATTAATTGAATTCACATTTTCGAGCAAATTATACAACTCTTTGACATTTTCGTGGTCGTTTTCGCTTATTTCGTCATTTTCGTAATCCCATCTTGGATTAGAAGTGGTCTCCAATACATCAAAAACCAAAACAGAATGATGAGCAGTCAAAGACCTTCCCGACTCGGTAATGATATTCGGATGCGGCAGGTTGTTTTTGTCGCAGGCTTCCTTAATCATATACACAGCGTCGTCGACATATTCTTTGATTGTGTAATTAATACTGCTCGGGCTAAAAGACCGAGTACCATCGTAATCAACACCCAAGCCTCCCCCAATGTCGACATATTCAATATTACAACCCATCTTTCTCAGTTCAACATAGAACTGGGAACACTCGCGCAAAGCATTCTTAATCATTCGAATATTAGTAACTTGGCTCCCAATGTGAAAATGAATCAGTTTAAACGAATCAGCCAGTTTGTGCGATTTGATTAAATCTATTGCTGTGATAAGTTCGCTCGAAGTAAGCCCAAATTTACTTTTATCACCCGCAGAGTCTTCCCATTTACCGCTTCCTTGAGTCGACAATTTTATTCTTACGCCAATATTTGGCTTAATCTTCAATCTTTTGGCTATGGAGATAAGCAATTTCAATTCATTAAGTTTTTCGGCAACTACAAAAACCTTTCGACCCATCTTTTGAGCAAGCAAAGCAAGTTCGATGAAGTTTTCGTCTTTGTAGCCATTACAAATAATCAATGCATCGGGCGAACTTGTTACAGCAAGTACCACATGAAGTTCGGGCTTCGAACCTGCTTCTAAACCAATATTGTACTTTTTACCATAACGCATAATCTCTTCGACAACGGGGCGAACTTGATTGACTTTAATAGGATAAACATTATAATAGTTACCTTTGAATCCATATTCTCGGGAAGCTTCTTCGAAACATTTTGTTATTGTTTCAATTCTATCATCCAAGATGTCGGGAAAACGTATCAATACAGGAAGGGAAACATCCCGAAGTATAAGCTCATCAACAAGTTCTTTTAAATCAATCTGCACACCATTTTTCGATGGTGTAACTACAAGATTCCCCTTTTCATTTATATCAAAATAATTCTGACCCCAACCACGAATGTTGTATAATTCAATTGAATCTTCAATTCTCCACTTTCTCATTTTCAACCCCCTTGAATTCAAAAAACTTACAAAATTAAGAAAAAGTGTATTTTTTAAAATTAATCTTTCCAAACAAATTCAAAAAGAAAAGAAGACAAGGTTATCAAAAAGCCAGAATATCCAAACATAAACAAATTGTCTTTCAGGATTAAAGCATAATCCTTGCCGATTAGGGAAAAGTGTGTGGCTTCGATTCCCAACATCAGCAAAGGAATGAGGATTGGCAACGAAAGGATTGGAAAAAGTGCTCCTTTGACATTTGCTTTCGAAATTATCGCCCCGATTATTGTTGAGCAACCAGCTATCCCAATCCCTGCGTTGATTATGCTCACAACAAAAAGATGAAAAGATGCGATTTTGATTTTATCGAAAAATAACATAAACATCAAAATTGAGGCAAGATTAATTAAAAGCGAAATCAACAAGTTGAACAAAAATTTTCCGAAAAAAACTTTATACGGCGTGGAAATAAGCTTCAGCAACAAAATTGTTCCTTTTTCTTCTTCGCTTACAAAACTCCGAGCCATTCCTGTCATCGAAGCAAAGAAAATCACAACCCAAATTAATCCAGCATACAAATTACTTTGTATTAATTCTGTTGGAATGCTAAAATTGATTATTGTTGTCGAAATTAATGTAAACAGAAGAGTTATCGATATTGTGTAACGATTTCTAAATTCAATTTGTAAATCTTTGTATGCAACAGCAAGGAATCCGTTCAATTGGCAACATTTGAAATTCAAATTGAAATTAAACGAACCATTGACGAGAGTATTGCCTTTTATCTATTAATTTCACTTTGGCATTTGCAAGCTCTGGATTCACCATTTCTATTTCGACAAAATGCCGTTCCAAATGTCCATTTACTTCATAATAACGATAGCCAATAATTCCCGCTTTAATCAACTTGCTCACAATCTCCCAAAACTTGCCTTGTTCCTCTTTGGTAAGTTTCACCCAATTAAAGATGTTCGAATCTCCCAAGTCGAAAAGTCTATCAACAGCATCCCAAACATTGTTTATGTCCAATTTGTCATTGGCTTGCAAATTTTCAACATCCGACTTCGTGGTAATTATGCTCTTCTCGACTTTGAATTCATTAAACTTATTTTCCAATTGCAATGAAGTTTCCATATTCCAAAGAATTTCACACTTTTTTTATCGACCTAAGTTCATTAACACTTTAAAATGCTATTCACATTTTCTCGAACTGCTCGAGCCAAACGTCGAGCAATTTTCGGTCTTCGTTGCCAACTAAATAATCCCCGAGAATGTCTTCAACAACTTGTTTGTAATTCACATCTTGCGAGTTCTTTCGTGCGATGACGACAATATTCGGCAATTTGTATCCCCCATACTTCCGATAAACACTCTCTGGCAATATCGCACCAATTAATGAAGCAAAAGGAACATAAGCGTAATGTTTATGGAATGAATTCCAATATCTTTTTATTTTTACTATATCAAATCCCATTTTTTTCAAGATAAATTTATATTTTTTCTTATCCCAAAAATCCAAATGGTTTGCCCAACTTGCTTCCTGTGAACCAAATATATGTCTGCCAAGTTGAAACTTGTATCGACGGGAAGCAAACAAATACAAAAAGGCACATAGTTGAAAATCGGGAGTTTCAATGTGCAAAATTCCACCAACTTTTAGCCAAGTTCGCCATCGAGAGAGTAACTTCAATGCCTCGGCACGATTAAAATGTTCGAAAAGATGATGCAAACGAACTTCATCAATCGAGTTTTCGGGAAATTGCACAGTCCTGATGTCTGCATACATATCTGCTTTTACATCCATTATTGTATGCTCGCTCGAAGGCAAATCTATATTCAGGTAGCCCTCAAGATATTTGTTCCCGCAGCCAAGATGCACTTTCATTCATTACTCCTACTTTTTTAAACCAATTTGTTTGAAAATATTATTGAATCTATGTTCGTAAGTATGTTCGGAAACTGCACGGCGAAACCCGTTATAAGCAATTTCTTTACGCAAACTATCATTGCCAAGATAATATCTGATTTTTTCGAGCAATTCCTTTGGTGAGTCGAATACCACAATTTCCTTGTCTTCGATGAAATAGTCCGAAATATTTCCAGCTTTTTCGGTAATTAAGAATCCCCCAGAGCCTGGAATCTCGAACATTCTTCCCTTGATTTGCTTTCCAAAGCGATGTATAGTAGCCTTGATGTTCTGAGGCAATCGGCTGATAGGCTGAAGTCTTATTTTTCTGTCGCAACGCCTTGTTACTAAAATACTTGCTAAACTTCTTGGCTTAAAGCCACCCGAAGCACGGCTAAAATTCAAGTTAATTTTTGAATTACGAAAAACTTTAAGCATTTCATTGAATTCCAAACGCCCGCTTGCCCAACCACGACCAAAGCAAGCTACATCGATACCATTACTCCTTAAAAACTTAACTATCCTTTCACGGTTGCTATGATTCTGTCCCACAAAAGAAACATCGAATCGATAAATAACTTTTTCGAAATCAAAGTCCGATGGAATTTGATACAAAAAATGGTTGAACCCCCATTGTGTTTGAACTACATTGTAAATCCCATACTTGTGATATCTGGGAATCGACTCGGCATCAGTAGTCGAAACAAAAGAGAAAAACGGTGCCCAATACCGAGAAAAGTTGTAAAATCGCCAATGGTCATCAGCAAACCAATTAAAGGTTGTTATTTTTAACTCATTTTTTATATATAACAAAACATCCTTTTGAAATTCATCGTTAAACAGAAAGAAAAAAATTAAGTCTGGCTGGTGATTTCGGACATACTCCAAAAGTTTTTGGTTCATTCCCTTCTGTCCAAGCTCACGATAATACACATCAAATGGGAAATGAACAACAGAATGCTCCCCATTGTTCATCTTCATTAGTGTATCATAAAAGTTATAGTATTCGAAGCTTAAGCCACGAGATGGAACACCATATTCGTATTTTAAACCACAAAAGATGATTTTCATTTTACAAAAAAAGCAAAATTAACACTTGTATAGCTTTCAAAAGCCAACTTGTTTGGAATAATTAATGGTAATTACTCAATTTATTCCACCCAAGCAAGTGTAAATTTTTTATTTATCATTACCAGATTGTTCTGTAGGGGCGACCGGCCGGTCGCCCCTACAAGTATTTTCAGACATAGGATGTTGCGAAAACATCCGATGTATTTTTGCAAGGCAATTGCTAATTATTTCAGTCGCATTCGTCCGAACAAGAGATTTTCAGACATCGGATGTCTGGCAGACATCCGATGTCTAACCGTGATGAATTCCATTTGGGTAACAAAGTCGGTTTTGCGATTATAATGTCTTGTAGGGGCGAATAATTATTAGCCCGTACAACAAAACACAATTTACAAGTATTCCTTCATCATCCCCATCGTAGAGGTAGACCTATGTATCAACCCTGAAAATGCTTTGGTGGATTATTTTGAATAATTACCTAATTAATAAATCGAAAGTAAATTTTTAGAAGAGCCTCTCTGGATTGTTGAATAACTTATCCAAGTTGGAATGGAAATGAAAAATGAAAGTGTTTTTTAAAATATGTTCAAACTCGACACTATTCTTTTGAACATCGGTTTGTGTCGAAAGGGAAGAGGATGTATTTACAACTTCTGCCGATTCAATTTCATCTTTCAAAGCGGCAATGGAGCGATTAAATGGAAATTTACGAAAGGCAATTTCAATGACTTCTCTTGCATCATTATGTTTTTGGAGTTTAAGATAGGATTTAGAAAGAAAAAAATAAAGCAGAGGGAATTCACCAAAATCGTGAATTCCCTCTTTGCACAACTCAATTACTCTTTCGTAGTTTCCAGAATTAAATTCATTGCTTACATTTTCGACAAAAGCGATAGGGTCTAAAGCTACGCCCATACTAATCTCGCCGACCAAAAAGACGAAGCAGGAATAAGAACAAATTGATAAAATCAAGATACAAAGTTAAGGCACCAAGAATAGCAAATTTGCCAAGCGCAGTTCCGTCGTCGCTTAATTCATAGAACATCTCTTTAAGTTTCTGCGTATCGTAAGCAGTTAAACCAACAAAGATGAAAACACCAATAATTGAAATTGCAAAATCCAATGCGGAGCTGGCTAAAAATATATTAATTATTGTGGCAAGAATGATTCCAATCAGCCCCATAAACAAAAAGCTGCCAAAGCTGGTAAGGTCGCGCTTCGTGGTGTAGCCATAAAAACTCATAGCAGCAAAGAGCGCCGCAGTAGTGAAAAAGACATTCTGAATAGAGGTCGCAGTATACACAAGGAAAATCAATGATAACGTAAGCCCATTCAGGAACGAATATATCACGAAAAGTAATCCAGCTGTCGAAGCTTTAAGAGACATAATTCGGGCGGAGAGAAAGAAAACCAAGCCAAGTTCAACAAGAAACAAAAAGATAAGCAAGCCCGGATTGTATGCGATATACTCAATCATAGAACTGGAAGCCACAAAAACAGCGGTCAAACCCGAAATCAACAATCCGCCAACCATCCAGGCATAAGTCTTTTGCACGAAAGATTGCAATGCAAGCGCCAATGATGGGTTCTCGAAAGAATTTAATCCCCTTTTCATAATCAAACAATTATTGTTACTAAAAATATAAAATCGTTTTTTCGATATAAAAATTGTTTAATCAAACATCAATGTGAATTATCCAGTTATAAGTGTCTTTGATTATTCCGTGCTGCAACCCCGTCAGTGTGTCGTACATCTTTTGAGCAATCGGTCCAATTTGATTATTGTTGATAATTAGTTCCTTATCGCGATAATAAAGCTTACCCACAGGTGAAATTGTTGCAGCGGTGCCAGTACCAAAGACCTCCTGCAAAGTGCCTCGTTCGTATGCTTCCAGAACTTCTTGAATCTTAATCGAACGCTCCTGAACTTTGATTCCCATTTGTCGGGCAAGATGTAAAACAGAATCCCGGGTCACCCCGGGGAGAATTGTGCCCTGTGTTAAAGGTGGAGTGATTAAAATATCATCAATTACGAACATTATGTTCATCGCACCAACTTCATCGACGAATTCGTGATGAATCCCATCGAGCCAAAGGACTTGCGAGAAGCCTTTTTCTTTGGCACGCTGTCCTGCATAAAGCGAGGCAGCATAGTTGGCAGCAGTTTTCGCCATTCCCAAGCCGCCTCGAACTACCCGAACGAATTGGTCTTCAATAAGTATTTTTACCGGATTTAATCCTTCGGGATAATAAGAAGCAACTGGCGAAGTTATAATTATAAAAGTATACTCCTGCGAAGGGTGAACCCCAAGGAAACAACTGCTACCAAAGCAAACGGGACGAATATAAAGCGATTCCCCTTTGACTTTGGGCACAAACTTGTGGTCAAGCTTAATAAGTTCGATAATTGCCTCGATAAATTTTTCCACATCGAAAGGAGGTATGCAAAGACGCTCGGCAGAAGATTGCATTCGTTTTGCATTCATCTCGGGTCGGAAAAGGTTGACCCCACCATTAACATCATAATAGGCTTTTAATCCCTCAAAAATTGTTTGACCATAGTGTAAAGTCATCATCGATGGTTCGAAACAAATAGGACCATAAGGAACGATTTTACCATCATCCCACTTTCCGTCGCGATAAAAGCTTATAAACATATGGTCGGAAAAATAGCGGCCAAAGCCTAAATTTTTCCAATCAATTGAATCAAAACGGGTTTGGGTTGCTTTTTCAATTTGTATTCCCATTTCTTCACCATTTGAAAAATTTTGAAATGTAATTTTACGAAAATTTTTACAATCCACGAAGTAAAACTACTTAATGTAATGAAAATGTGGAAAACTATAATTTCGACAAGTTTTGATAATCATTATAGATAAACAGGTTTTCTGCCCTTTTCAATTTTAAACACCAACACCATTTTAACAAATTTATCACAAAACTTTTAAATATATTCAAACAATACCTTTTGCCTGAATTTTTTTTAGTAATTTGCTTTTTTAAGACTTCGTTTTTACGAAGTTTAGTTATTATTAACAAAAAAGGAAAAAACAATGTCAACAGAAGGTTTTAATCCATTCAAAATGGCACAACAGCAATTTGATGCTGTTGCAAAGAAGCTTAATTTAGACCAAGCAACTTGCGATTTACTTCGATTTCCCGAGCGTGAATATCAATTCAACATCCCAATCCGTATGGATAACGGTACTTATCGTGTATTCCGTGGCTTTCGCGTTCAACACAACGATGCTCGTGGTCCGGCAAAAGGTGGTATTCGTTTCCATCCCAACGAAACAATCGATACTGTGCGAGCACTCGCAATGTGGATGACTTGGAAAACCGCAGTTGTCGATATCCCGTTGGGTGGCGGAAAAGGTGGCGTCGTTTGCGACCCACACGAATTAACTCTTCACGAGCAAGAGCAAATCTGCCGTGGTTGGGTCCGCCAGATTGTTCGTAATGTAGGACCATTACAAGATGTTCCAGCCCCGGATGTTATGACCAACAGCCAACATATGATTTGGATGCTCGACGAGTACGAAAAAATCACGGGAATTAAGGCTCCCGGATTTATAACCGGTAAACCACTTGGTTTAGGTGGTTCTTTGGGTCGAACCGAAGCCACAGGTTATGGCGTAATGTACACAGTGCGCGAAGCATTGAAGCACCTTGGAATTGATATCAAAAATACTACGGCTTCTTTCCAAGGCTTCGGAAATGTTAGCCAATATGCTCTCGACCTTTACACCCAAATGGGCGGAACAGCTATTGCGGTTTCCACTTGGGACCCGAAAGAAAAAAGAGCAATCACTTTCCGTAAAAAAACTGGAATTAGTTTCCAAGAACTGATTGGGATTACCAACAAGTTTGGTGAAATCGACAAAGAAAAGGCAAAAGACCTTGGCTATGAAATTCTTGATGGAACTGCCTGGATTGAGCAAGAAGTCGACATCCTCGTTCCTGCTGCTTTGGAAAACCAAATCAACAAAGACACAGTGCAGTTAATCAAGCCATCGGTCAAAATAATTGCCGAAGGTGCAAATGGACCAACAACTCCCGAAGCCGACGAAGTTCTGAAAGCCAAAAAGATTCACGTTATTCCAGACTTCCTCTGCAACGCCGGCGGTGTTACCTGCTCCTACTTCGAACAAGTTCAATCCAATATGAACTATTATTGGACAAAGGAAGAAGTTCTGCAGAAACTTGACCAAAAGATGACAAGCGCCTATCATTCCGTCTTGGACCTTGCAATTAAGAAAAATGAATATATGCGCGATGCCGCTTATATGATTGCTATTACCAGAGTTGCCGATGCTGTTAGGCTTCGCGGTTGGGTTTAATAATTAACTTTTCTAAGTATTTAGGCCCACCCCATTGCGGGTGGGTTTTTTGTTTTTTACTTAAATACTAGAAGGTTCGAGCGAAAAAGTCCACTTAATTTCTTTCGCCATTGTCCGATAGACTAATTTCTTTGAAGGTATCTTTAAACCATATTGAGGAGAATAAAAACAATCTTCAATTTCGATGCTTGTGTCGGGAAATGAAGCCACAATTTCAACATTTCCATTTTTAAAATACACTATGTTCCCATTTATCGAAACTTCAACATTTGGATGTAGATGCAAGAAAATTAATTTTTCGCCTTTAAGATTTAAAGTATCTAAAATCTCTATGCGACTCAACTCAAATCCAACTTCTCGCCTGCAAACTCTTGGGTAAGCATAGTGTTCGCCGACAATTTTGTTTTGACTTGTGTAAATCAAACGTGAACGGGTCCGATGCTTGTATATCCAGAATAAATCATCAGGATTTTGTGCGCGCAAAAGGTTCTGCTCTTTGCCTTGCCAAACAATTGTATTGTGCATTTTCGTTGAACGGAATAGGTTCCTTTCCTCAGCAGAGCAAGTATAACAATAGGTTCCTGGGTCAACAATAAAATCCTTTCCAAAAGCGAAAAGAGTGATGGACAACTGGTCGTTGTGCGAATGTCCTCCCTTTCCGTTTTGGCCAATATCCCCACAGCGAAACGTCAAATAGTAATAAACTGATTTAACAATGTAAATACCAAAGTTTGGAAATGCGAAAAGTGTTGGAAGCACAACTATTTTTGGTTTAGGCAAAGCCAAATTAGCCGAAACAGATTTCGAGAAGAAAGTTTTGCTGGCTTTTGCATTCTTTACATCACAAGATAAACATTCAACTAATCTATCCAAAATATCACGATTTAAAACATTTTCATAGTTTTCCTCGAATACAAGAAAATCGTTGAAAAAATAGTTTAGACGTATAAAATATCCGCTATCGGTGTCGCCAATTTGTTCTATTTCGCCATTTGGCTTTCGTATTGCAAAAGCAAATTCAACAATCTTACATAGCTTCCTTTTGAAATCCTCAGGTAAATCAATTTTCATATCCAGACCAACCGAAAATTTTTGCTTAGAGTATTTTTTTAGTCTTTTGCAACACTTCCAATCATAAGATGTATATTGGGAAAGGGAAAATACTTTTTCCTTTGTCAAAGAGTTCAGAATATATAAAGCAAAAAGCAACATTTCGGCTGTTTGAATATGATAGTAAGTTGAGCATTCAAAGTTGCCTCCATCGGAAAAGAATTGATATTCGGTTTCATTCAACAACTCCTGCAAACCAAAAGCAAGTATCTGGCTTGTAAAGTTGCAATTGGGCAAATATGCACCAGCAAAAATCAAAGAAACAATATTGGCAAAATAGTGGTTTCCACGCAGGCCATCGGACCATTCAAGATTTTGAAGAATAAACAATAAATGTTTATAAATACTTTCGATGAACTCTTTTAGGAAAAGTTCATCGAAAAGACATCCACAACTTTTGAACATATCGAAAGAAACAAGCCAGTTCGCCATTCTTATTCCAACATCCATAGGGGAACGCCATTGCACTGTGTATCCAACAGGATTGACAGCAATAAAATTTAGTATTTGGTTTTGAAATTCCTCGATGCAGAGCCTTGCAAATTCTGGATTCGAATCGCGAAAAAGCTTATAGTTATAAGCCAAGACAGGAAGATGCTGCATTTTTCCCAGTTCCCACGGGTGTTTAATGTCGTTTCCTAACTCAATTTTTATTTCTTTGTAGAAAGCTGGCTCCCAAACAAAATTATTGACAGGGTTCGACCAAAAATCAATCAAATTGTAATTCTTTTCGTTCAGGTAAGTAAGTAGGAATCGTGCTTTCGCTTTCCAAAAGTCAGGAAGTTTGTCCAAAATCTCATTCAAAGAAAGTTTTGTATTTCTGCTAATCCACCCAGTGCCAAGCAAATTGAAGCGGTGGTTTAATATATGTTCGCCAACTTGCTTCAACTTCTCACTATGATGCTCCAAGACGACTTTATCTGGAACAGTGAAATAACCTGTTTCTAAATCCGAAAACCAATCGGGAACTTCTTGGGAAATAATCTCCAACAAATTTTTTTTTGCTTTATTAATATTAGATTTTTTGAAGATTCTGGCTAAAACCTTCCTAAAAGCGACGGAGAAAGGAATTCTTGTCAATTTCCAAAATTCAGACAAAGCGAACTCCTAACGATACAACAAATATTTAGAACGAATTTTAACAAATTCATTCAAGCCATTTGAAAGATAATCCTTAAACTTTGTTTCGTTTCCATCGATTAAGTAATCGAACAATTTATCAGTTCCAGTGACTTTTTTAAACATTTCAACTGATTGCAACTTGAGGTTTTCGAATAAATCGGGAAATTTTTTCCTGACTTCAAACAAAAGGGTCATTCCATACGTAAATAATCTTGCATCTTTGTTTGAGTCGAAAGATACTTGAAATCCCATTCCTAAATGTTTAGAACTATGGATACTCTTTTTGGAATTTATGACTTTAAAAACCACACCGTCGAAATTCAACTTTGAAATCAAAGATTGCACACGGTTGAAATTCGCACGCGGAATTGAAAAAAACTGAAAAGGTAAATTTGTCCCAACGCCAAGATTGAAAATTTTTAATTCGCCCAAAGCCCCAAACATTGCAAGCCCCCTAACCGCATTAGGTGATGTAACATTTGGCGAAGTGGGTATCCATTCCAATCCTGTATTTTCCCATTTCATATCGCGACGCCAGTTCTCCATTTTTACCACTGTCAATTTACACTTCTTGGGAGTACCATTTTTCCCAAGCCAACCTTCTTCGTTAATCATCGTCGCCAGCTCTCCAATAGTACAACCATGAATGTATGGAATTGGAATGATGCCCACGAACGAAGCCTTCTCGATTTCCAGAACATTGCCATCGACCAAGTTCCCACCCAACGGATTCGGTCGGTCCAGCACAACAACCTGTACCCCAGATTCCGCCGAAGCAAGCATAACATAATACAAAGTGCTGATAAAAGTATACGAGCGAACCCCAACTTCTTGCAAATCCACTACAATTACATCCACAAGCGACATTTGGAACGGTGTTGGTTTCCGATTGTTTCCATACAGCGAAAAGACAGGCACCCCGTAAATCGAATCGTCGGGAACAAATTTCCCCGCTGGAACAGTGGTGTAGAAACCATGCTCTGGGGTGAAAATCGCTTTCAACTCGAAATTGGGATTATTAACGAAATGTTCAACAGTAAGTTTTTGTCCCCGAGACCGACTCGCCGAATTTGTTAACAAGCCGACTCTTTTGCCCCAAAGCAACTTAAAATCGCTTTGAATTAAAACATCAATTCCAAGTAGGACCTCATTGCTACCTGATTTCTTGCCAAGTAAGGGGAAATTGAGCAAAATTAACAAACATAAAACGAGAACTTCCTTCCTCCGAAAGAACATTTCCAAAAATTGTAATTATAAATTTCAAAATTAAAAAACTATCTTGTATATGGAGTTTGAAGATATTTATTAGCTTGCTCGTGTGAATCCCGGAAATTTTTCCACGAAAGCACTTTCTGATACTGCATTATAGCATATTTTCTTTTCCCTTGTAAATCGAAAATTTTTCCGATTTTCAAATTTAGATAAATCATAAAAGGCGAAGGTCCATCTTTGTCCAACTTTCGGGAAAGTTCATCACATTTATAAAAATAATTCAAAGCCTCATCGTATTTGCCTTTTTCCATCAAGGCGCTCCCAACGTAATATAGAGCTTCTCGGGCGGTCAGCAGGTCGTAGCCGGGCTTTTTTTCGCTATACCATTTAAGTATTCTCTGCCAATGCTCTAACCATTCATCAAGGATATAGAGCGAAACCAAACAACGGCCCAAGTATCTTTGGAAAACGGGATTATTAGGATATTTTGCAACGAGTTCTCTTGCAATCTCCAAAGCAGAGTAGAAATCCTTCTCAAAATCGTAATAAATTTGCATTAGAACAAACTTTGCCTCTACGCTTGCGTATCGAGCATATTTGCTCGAAGCTTGCAGTTGAAGTATTCCCAGCTTTTTATCGCCCTTATGTAGAAAAAGCATCAGTGGCTTAATAACAGGATATTGCTCGGGTAGGACCTCGGCGAAATAATTATAAATTCCAGTTCCAAGCATAATGTCGTAATTATTCGGTGCTATTTCCAAACATTTCAACAAAATTTGATATGCACTATGCCCATCCGACGCAGCACGAAACCAATTTTCCCGAACAACGTGGAACCTACCACGGTAGCCAAGAGCCCCTCCTTTGAAAAATAATGCACTTAATTCAAATTCATTTGTATCGAGTATCTGGTCGCAAACATCCAAAACTTTCTGGATTTTTTTGAGAAAAGAATTGTCATATTCTCGGGAGTCCCGAAAAACCGCTATTTTCCACCAATCTACCATTGCGTTGAGAAAATACCCAGCTGGCAATTGCGGATATTTTTTTATCACTTCGTTAAAGCATTTCTCGGCTTTGTCAAACTCCATATTGTAGATGTAATCGGCACCAAGCAGGACTAAACTATCGGCATCGGTTTTCATTGCAGGCCATTGGCTATGCAGGTGCATCGACGAAAGTAATAACATCAAGAAAAGCAAGCCAATGCTCAAATAATTACGTTTAATTGTGCTCCACAATTTGGACATATCGCTTTGCCTTGTTCTTTTTTGTAATTGATTTTCGCAAAATATCTTTGACGTTCAATAACAAGAAAATTACATTGAGGACAGTAAGTATTCTCTGCATCTGGAATATCGGTATTACCAATATAAACGTAATTCAAACCAAAAGACTTTGCAATTTCCCGAGCCCGAATCAAAGTAGAATACGGTGTCGGAGGTTTGTCGAGCATTTTGTATTGTGGATAAAATCGACTGAAATGCAAGGGAATATCTTTGGAAATTGAAGCAATAAAATTCGAAATTTTTTCGAAGCTCGAATCCGTATCATTCTCACCCGGAATCACTAAATTGATAACTTCTATATGTATTCCCAATGAATATACTTTCTCGATGTTATCGAGAACAGGTTTCAGATGTCCACCAGTTATTTTCAAATACTTTTGGTCATCAAAAAATTTTAAATCTATGTTTATTGCCTCAAGTAATTTTTCATTATCAACTATCTCAAGCATTTCTTTGCTAAAATAGCCATTCGAGACAAATAGATGGAAGAGATTTTTGGTCTTTTCATTCTTGCGGGCAAGGTTGATTATATCGCGAGCATATTCAAAAAAAATTGTAGGCTCGGAATATGTATATGCAATTCCGTCGACATTATATTCTTCTGCGATTTTAACTATTTGTTCGGGCGGAACTGTTGTACTCATTAATAAATTCTCGGGCTTAAGTTTAATCGATTGCGAAAGATAACTATTCTGGCAATTCGAACATTTGAAATTACACCCCGGTGTTCCAAAAGAAAGTACTCTGGTTTTAGGTTTAAAATGATAAAATGGCTTTTTCTCTATCGGGTCGATTGCAACTCCATCAATTTTCCCATAAGTGTAGGAATACAGCGTTCCTCCTTTATTAAATCGAACACGACAGATACCCCCATAGCCATTTTTAATCTCGCAATAATGATTACAAAGATTACATCGAACAGCTAAATCGGGCAACTTATCGTAAAGAATAGCCTCGACCATTGGAAACTCTCATAGAAGACCCAAAGTTTTCATATCGGCTTCAAAATTCGACGGTTTTATTTTAATCAACCAACCTTCGCCGTAAGGGTCTTGCAATGCAACATCTGGGTTATCTAATACAGCTTTGTTAACCTCCACAACTGTTCCACTCAACGGCGAAAGAATGGATTGTGTTCTTAAATCGGATGAGAATATTTGGAAGTAAACACTGCCCTGCCTGATTTCATCTCCAACCGATGGCAAGTAAATTGTTTGTATTTTCCCGAACGAAAACAAAACTGCACGCTCAACGCCAAGCACGACCAAACCCTCGTCGTTCATCATCATCCAAGAGTATTGACCTACACCCTGAATGTTGCTTATTATCTCGTTTTGCAAAGGCGATTTAATACCATTTTTGATTTGGCTCACAACAATACTTTTTGCTCTGTCGATAACTCGGCGCAATTCTTCGCGAGTAAATGGCTTAGCAATATAATCGAACGCACCAAACTGCATTGCTTGCAAAGCGGTATTAATTGTTGCGTAACCTGTTATCATAATAACAAGTATCTTTTCGTCCACTTCTTTGGCTTTGCGAAGAAATTCAAGCCCATCGATTTCGGGCATCATCAAATCTGTTAAAATTATATTTGGTTGAAATTTGTTGAGCAAATCGAGCCCTTCGACAGCGGATATTGCAGTGAATATTTCAATATCATCATCCTTTTTAAGTATTCTCTTTATGCTGTCTAAAACAATTTGCTCATCGTCGACAACCAAAATTTTTACTTTGTCACTACCCATTTTATTTAATATTAATTTTGTTGAACTTCGCTTTCAAAAAATGCAGGCAAAACAATTTTAAAAATTGCCCCGCCCGATGGTGCAGTATCAACTTCGATTGTTCCGTGGTGCCGCTCGACGATTCCCCACGACACAGCCAATCCTAATCCACTGGTACTTTTTGTCGAAAAGAATGGTTCGAAAATCTTATCCATCAGATTCTCGGGAATGCCGGGACCTGTGTCTTCAACGGAAATAATACATTTCTTCTGTTGGCGATAATATTCACTCGAAACAGTGATTTTACCTTTGTACTTCATCGCATCAGCAGCATTTATAAGGAAATTCAGGATTACTTGTTGGATTTGTTTGGCATCGGCTTTAATTTTGGGAATTCTCTCTTCCAAAAAAACATTAATTTCAATATCCTTAAACTGTGGAAGGCGATGCACTAACTCAAGTGCTTGACGAATAATCAGATTGGGGTCGACAATTTCAAGCCTCGGTGTATATTGCTTAGCAAAATCGAGCAGATTACGAACAATATCCCTACACCGAAGGGTCTCGCGAATAATTATTTTAATGTCATCCTGCAATGGACTATCGCTTTCAAGTTCATCAAGAATACTTTCTGCATAGGAGAGAATTCCCGTCAGCGGGTTGTTAATCTCGTGGGCAACCCCAGCAGCAAGTTTCCCCAAAGCAGCAAGCTTTTCGCTTTGAATAAGCTTTTCCATCAATTGTATTTCATTAGTTGCATCGCGCCCAATTGTACAGGTTCCAATAATTTTCCCGCTGTAGTCAGTCAAAGGAAATCTTAGCATACGAAAATGATGTTCTTCGCCATTTATTGTAACTGTTTCGTTATACATTCGTGGTTTCCCAGTTCTTAAAACTTCTGCGTCGTGCATTCGAACAGTTTTGGCAATGGGTGCAGGCAAAACTTCTTCTGGGGTTCTACCAATAAAATCCTCGGGTTTCAAATTAAATGCCTTCGCAATTACAGGATTTACAAGAATATATTGTCCATTCAAATTTTTCATACTTATCCAATCTTGGGCATTATTGATAAAGCTTTTTAACTTTTGCTCCAAACTTTCTACTTCTCTTTTCAAATAAACAAGCTCTGTAATTCTATGCCAGTTAGAAAGAATAAAACGAACATTCCCTTTGGAATCGAAAATCGGCGAACGGGTTACTTCCCAATAAGTTTCGTTCGGAGGCGGTGTGGTGTGAATCATCATATGAGGCTTCTTCGTTTCGCATATATAATCGATTATTTCTTGCAAACCTTTTTTATCGCAGTTAATATCGGCAATATTAAGCACCTCGAAGCACTTTTGACCAATAATTTTATCTTCTTCAATGCCCACAAACTCGCAAAAAGCACGATTTGCACGCGTGATGGTTTGGTCTAAATCCATTACAACCGTTAAATCTTGTAGGCTGTCGAAAATAGATTTAAGGAAAAAATTATCATCTTCAATAATTCTTTCCAATTTTTCGAGGGATTGAATTTTATTATCCAGCTCTTCGTATGCAAACATTAAATCCCAAAAGATATGTGCAATTGAATGTTCAATTAATTTTATCTCTGGGCTTAATTCTTTTTTCAATTGTTTTACAAAATCATCATTACCAGTTAATTCAATAACAAGCTCAACTCCGGGAATTTCAAGAGCCTTTCGGTAATCTTGGAATATCATCAGGCCAAGTTCGCGTGCATATTGAACGCCTTCGGCATTGGGGTTAATATCCACAACAGCAACAACTTCGATGTTCAATTCCTTGATTTGCTTCCCTTGAATCAACTTCAAAATTGCAAGACAACCCTTCCCGCCACCAATTATAATTCCTTTCATTTCACCTCCTGTTTACTTTCAATGGGCTTTCCATTGGGGAATTCACTCTCGAGCATATCCGCATAATCCTCTATAAATTCCCGTAAACTTCCGTAAAAAGCCACAGGCTTTATCGTAAAATGAAGAAGTATTCGATTTAATTTTATTGGAATATAAGGATATAGCTTCTTTAGATTCATAATTCGGTAATTATAAAACGCGGAGCCATCTTCGGCAACTAAACTTTTCTTGACCTCGATTGGAAATTCATTCCCTTTGATTACTTGGTCAAATGTTTTTAATCCTTTTGCGACGGCATAGGAAACAATGTTGCCACAACTCCACAAATCAAAATCGGAAACATCCTGCATCAAATCGAAATCAATCCATCGATAATTCCCGGTATCCGATTCGACTATGATGTGGTCATTACGTATATCCCCGTGGCAAAGCTTAATCTCGTGCAAAAACAATATGGCTTTGAAAGAATCCAGCAGTTTCCATAGAATCTTAGGCAAATCTTCGTTGAAGTAATCGAGATGGCTTTTCTTTTCGATAAGCGGAACATATTGAAAGAAGGATTTACCACGAATGAAATCAATAATACGCACGGCGTTGTTCTTTTCGTCGTAACACACAAAACCTTGCATAAACCGATTATCCCCACGCACCAATTTCAACACCTCTCCTTCTTTTTGCGGATTACGATAGCAGCGGATACGCAAAAATCCAATATGCACATAGAATTCCTCGTGGAAAACCATTTTCAATATTTTTTCACTTCCGTCATTCAAATCTACAGCACTGAAGACCCAATACTTCGGCTGCTCGTCGATTCCAAAGCGTGGCTCTCGCATATTCCCACGAACAAGATAATCCCCGCAATTCAATCTGATGATATCCCCGCGATTTATTTTCATCCAATCAGTTGTATCGGTGATGATTTTAATCCGATAAGGATTTACTCTCCACCCAAGATATTGCTCGACCTTTTGTGCTAATAATTCTTTATCTTCGTTCATACTTAATCTCATTGTAAATCATTTCTTGTTTGTATTTTGGAAGCTTCTTAACAACTTCAAAATACGAATCTTCTATCAATTTTTTTACAAGTTTAATAGGCGCGTATTCATCAATTATTAACGAAATCCAATACTTTTTGTTTAAATGGTATGCAGGGAGAACAAAAGAATAGCTTTCACGCAGTCTTACAACTTCTTCTGGGTCGGCTTTTAAACTAACCATCAATGGGTGCGAAACCAAATCGACTAAAAGGAACATTTTGCCCATCACTTTGAAAACAAGTGTTTCCTCATCGAATGGAAAATCTTCGAGAACATAAGGCAAATTCAAACATAATTCCCTAATTTCCAATACATTCATATCTTTTGTGCTATGTTCTTTTTATCGAAATAATTAAGTTGCATTTTTTATTGAAAACAAAAATTAAATGGTTATGCAAAACTCAAATTATAATTTTGGATTGAATAATCCAATACAAATTATAACAAACAAACCGAAAGAAGATTTAACCCGAGCAGACATTATCAAAGTTATCAAGCAAATGGAACTTGAGCGAATTACTTTCCAATATGTTGCAATCGACGGAAGGCTCCGTCAGATGCAAATTCCAATTCAAAGCATTTACCAAGTGGAGTCAATTCTTGCCGACGGCGAACGTGTCGATGGCTCCTCTCTTTTTAAAGGTATTGTAAGCACTGGCAAATCTGACCTTTATGTGGTTCCGTTGTACAAAACTGCATTTGTAAATCCATTCGACAAAAAGAGCTTGGGCTTCGTTTGTCGCTTTTTCGACAGCAATGGTAATCCAGCTGAATTCACTCCCGATACGATTTTGAGCAAAGCTCATCAGTTGTTATTAAAATCTACTGGCTACGACCTGAAAGCTTTGGGTGAATTGGAATTTTATCTCATTTTTGACCAACCACGAAAAATGTTTATGCTTTCCAAACAGCAAGGCTACCATGCAAGCCCTCCTTTTGCCAAAACTACACTTGTTTTAAACGAAATTGCTTCTTTGATTGCCCAAATTACGGGCTCGGTGAAATATTGCCACAATGAAGTTGGCTACATAGAAAATCTTCAAAGTGAAATCCCCGAGTTAAATGGAAAAACTGCGGAACAACTCGAAGTTGAATTCTTTTTAACCGACATCGAAGACCTTGCAAATTATCTTGCCCTGTCGACTTGGATAATTAGGAATGTGGCATACCAGAACAATTGCTTTGCCTCGTTTTTCCCTAAAATCGACCCGGGTCATGCTGGTAATGGCTTACATTTCCATCTTGCATTAACAAAAGACAACAAAAACATAATGGTCGACAACTCCGGAGAACTATCCACCGAAGCATTAATGCTAATCGGTGGCTTATGCCATTACGCTCCGAGCCTAACCGCTTTTGGCAATACAGTTACAGCATCATATCTCCGTTTGGTTCCCGGGCAAGAAGCCCCAACAAAAGTTTGCTGGAGCCACTCAAACCGAAATTCGTTGATTAGAGTTCCTTTGGCTTGGAGCAAAGCAAACAATCTAGCTTCGAAAATCAACCCACAGCAAAAGGAACTTTTCGAATACCACGACACTCGCCAAACAGTCGAATTCCGAAGCCCAGACGGTAGTGCTCTTGTTCATCTTTTGCTTGCCGGGCTAATCTTGGCTGTTCAGTGGGGTTTGACCAATAGCCAACGCTCGTTAGAAATTGCCAAAAAATACAACGTCACCGAAGACCCAAAGAGTTTAGAAAACAAAGAACTCGAAATTCTTGGACGAAGCTGCGTCGAGTCGGCTGAAAAACTTCTTCAGAAACGGCACCACTACGAACGCGAAGGCATTTTCCCCAAAGAAGTTATCGACTATTATGCAAAACTACTGCTTGCCGAAAACGATAAGGACTTGAACCAAAGACTTATCTCTTTGCCCGAAGAAGAAAGATTGATTGAATCGCGCAGAATTATGCATAGAAATTTACACCGTTGTTAATCGTACAAAAATAAATGAGCTTTAAAGAAACCCCTATCACGCTTATACTTTTTATTTTGATAGCGGGAACATCTTTGCTTGCTTTATTCAAAGCAGGTGATTTGAAAAGTCTGCTTGCTTTGAATCCTTTCTCGGTTTTTCATAGAAAAAAGTATTACCAAGTTCTAACAAATATCTTTGTCCATTACGATTTTACCCATTTGATTTTCAATCTTTTGACTTTCTATTTCTTTTCACCACAACTTGAAACAACAATTGGAAGTTTTGCTTTTGCAGTATTATTTTTAACTGCTGGCGCGGTTTCATCTATCCCTTCCCTCATAAAATATCGAAACAATCCATTATATTTTTCGCTCGGAGCCTCTGGGGCAATTTCAGGTGTCGTTTTTTCTTTTATCTTTCTCTACCCAATGTCGAGGATTTATTTCTTTTTTATTCCATTTGGCATCCCAGCGCCCATCTTTACACTGCTCTATCTGATTTACTGCATTTATGCATCGAAAAGGGAGACTACAATAAACCACGAAGCTCACTTTTGGGGAGCGGTCTGGGGCTTGGTTTTTACAATCCTAATCCATCCTGAATCAGTCTCAATTTTCCTTTGGTGGATGGGAAAAATCTTTTAATCTATGGGCTGATTGTCGAAAAACTTATTATACCATAAAGCAAGATTCAAAAGAGTAAAAATGCGAAAAGCATACTTTCCTTTGCCAGCGCGATGCTTCAGCAAAATATTATTCACATATTCTAAATTGACAAACTTTTTCAAAAGATTAGAATTGTTAAGGGTATCGTGAGCAAAATTGAACCATTGATTCCGAAGCCATTCATTTATTGGAGCCCAAAAGCCCTGTTTCTTTCTGTAAATAATTTCAGGGGGCAAAATTCCTTCGACTGCCTTCTTCAAAAGATACTTTGTGGTTTTACCATCGGGAACTTTCAGCTTTGCAGGCAAAGACATTGTAAATTCAACAATTTTGTAGTCCAAAAAAGGAACCCGAGCCTCGATGCTGTTTGCCATCCCCATTTTATCTATCCGCATAAGCAAAAGTTCAGGAAGCCGTTGCGAAATTTCGACAAAAGTAACCCATTGTAAAAAATCCAGATTTCCATCGCTCAATGCCAAAGCTTCCTTATAAATCGAAGAGACATAACTCCAAGGTTTATATTTCAAATGCTTGTATTCCGGATTCAGCAAAACATCTAATTCAGTTGGTGGAAATATTGAAATCCCACTCCAATAGTATTCTTCGTCGTATGCACTTCGGCGAATTAATTCCAAAGGCAAGTATTGATTTGCAGAGTTAAAAACAGGTTTTAAGAGAAAATATATTGATTTCTTTAAAGCACTGGGGAGGAAATCAAAATTTTTCCAAATGCTGTGGTAAAATTTGTAATCACGAAGTAGCCAGTTATATCCAACAAATTGCTCATCGCTGCCTTCGCCAACTTGAACAACGATTGTGCCTGTATCTCGAGTTAATTTGCTCAAAAAGTAAATTGGAATGCAAACGGGGTCGGCATTCGGTTCATCTTCGAACCACACAAGCTCCTGAACTACATCGAAAGCATCTCTGTCGTCGATTAGAATTTCATTATGATTTGTTTTGAAAATTTCGACAATCTTTCGGGTATATTCCAATTCGTTATATTTTGCAAGTTCCTTAAAACCAATAGTAAATGTATCGACAGGTCTATCCATCAATTCGGACATCAATGCAACATTTAAGCTGGAATCTATTCCTCCACTTAAAAAAACACCAAAGGGAACATCGCTCATCATCCTGTCTTTAATCGCAACCCGCAAAAGGCGAATTATTTCTGTTGTTGCTTCTTTCTCGCTTATATCTAAAATTCTTTCCCTTTCGAATGGATTCCAGTATCTTTCAAATCGTGGTTGGCTTTTGCCTCTTTCCAAAACAAAAAAATGAGCTGGTGGAACCTTTTGAATATTAAGAAACAATGTGGAATGATTCGAACTTGCCCCAAAATTTAAGTAGCTCGATAATTCATTCCAGTTCAGCTCTTTCGCAACCAATGGATGCTTTAAAATTGCTTTGATTTCCGAGGCAAACACAAAAAAATCATTTTGCTGATAGTAATAAAGTGGCTTCTTTCCAATTCTATCTCGAGCACCAAAAAGCAGCTGTTTTGCTTCGTCCCATAAAACAAAAGCGAACATCCCCGAAATCTTTTTCACTACCTCGAATCCCCATTCTTTGTATCCATTTAGGATTACTTCGGTATCGGTGCGCGAACGAAACTTATAACCTTTACTTATTAATTCTTCTCGCAATTGCAAATAGTTGTAAATTTCCCCATTAAAGACAATGGTTACAGAGCCATCGGCAGTGGACATTGGTTGGTTTCCTGCGGGAGTTAAATCGATGATTGAGAGTCGTCGAAATCCGAAACCACAGTGCCCACTCTTTGAAATCCAAATCCCATCGCTATCTGGTCCCCTGTGGATTATCGTATTGGTCATCGATTCGAGAATTGGAGGGGTAATGCAACTTGGAATTCGGCTTTCAGTTGAACAGAGGACCCCGCCAATGCCACACATTAAATTTTTACCTGATTAATGAGGCAGAATTAATGATTTCTATCATCTCCTTTACTGCTTGCTCAATTCCAACAAATACGGAACGGGAAATAATCGAATGTCCTATACTTAACTCATCAATAGCATCAATTTTACATATAGGCAAAACATTGCGATAATTCAAACCGTGACCTGCAGCTACTCTTAAACCTATTGATTTAGCATAGTGTGCAGCGTTCTTAATCTTCTCTAACTCTTGTAAAATATCCTGCTCTTTGACCAAATTAGCATATTTCCCCGTATGTATTTCAACAATATCTGCCCCGGCTTGCTTCGAAGCATCAATTTGGCTCTGTTCGGGTTCAACAAAGAAACTTACCTCGATGCCAGCACTATGCATTGTAGAAACTAATTCAGAATACCTTTGAACATCTTTTGCAACATCCAAACCACCTTCGGTGGTTAGTTCCATTCTTTTTTCGGGAACAATAGTAACCATATCGGGTTTAATTTTCAATGCAATTTGAATAATTTCGGGAACTGCAGCCATCTCCAAGTCAAGTTTAGTAGAAACTACTTGGCGAAGAAGCTCAACATCGCGGTCTTGTATGTGCCGTCGGTCTTCGCGAAGATGGCAAACAACCCCACGAGCGCCTGCAAGTTCACATAACATCGCAGCAAGCACTGGGTCGGGCTCATTACCACCACGAGCCTGCCGAATTGTTGCTATATGGTCAACATTAACATTTAAAGTAATCATTTACTTCACCAAATTAAAAATTCAAAATTACGAAAAGTCAGGCTTCCGAAGGCGAAACAAAGAACTTTGGTGTTTCAATCTATGACAGAAAACTTCCCAAAAATTTCAGAATCTTTGTATCGCACTTTGAAGAAGTAGACACCAGAAGGCAACTTTGTTGGAAAATTTTCGAAAGCGACTACGCGAATCTTGTTAACTATGGAGATTTTAAATGTATTCGAAGGCAAGCTTATTTCGTTTAAATTAGAATCGAAGATTCTTAATTCCACAGAACCATCAACAGGTGCATTTGGTGGAACAGGAAAATTCAAATGCTCCTTTCCGAACTTCCAAGGATTGGGAAATGCAGATGTTGTCGCAAAAGTCTTGTAACCATAGCTCAAAAATAATGAATCTGCAATCAAATTTCTATCGCCTTGAAATTGATAAAACACATTTCTTGGGTATAATTGAATTCCGTTCCCTGTTGGTATTTCGGAAAGGATAATTGTGCATTCACGCGCAGAATCTTTGATTTGGTTTATTCCAGAATAAGAATCAATATTTGCAAGATAAATAACAAGAGTATCGTTGAGAGTTTCAAAAGTTATTCCCGGAAAAACAAATCTCAATGCCATAATCTCCAATGGTCTTAAAATGTGATTCGAGATAGAAGTTCCATTGAACTTTTGGTCTAAATAATACTTCACTTCAGGGAATAACTCAGCATTTGGTAAAAGATTGGGACGGGCTCTGCCCCCAGAGTAATAAAGATAAGGCAAAAAATTCGCCAAAGCCTCGGAAATTGAACTACCACAAGCTTTCAAAGCAAGCTCAAGGGAAAGCAAGGCGGAGTTCCCCCTACCAATATTTCGCCAAACTTCCACAATAGGAAAATCTCCAAACCGCTTATAAAGATACTGCAAGAATATTGCATAACGATAACCAACATAGTAAGTTGGGTCTGAAAGAACATACTTTTGCAAATCCCGGAACAAACTTGCAACAAATTGTAAATAATCTTTTGTTTCCGGATGCACCCGCCACTCCATAAAAGTGCTTGTCATCTCGTTAAACGAGGGGAAATTCGGGTCGCCATAACCAAATTGAAACAAATGGTGAAGTTCGTGGGCAGTTGTAATCTTCAAACCCAAATACCCCGATTCCCGAAAAGTTGCCCTTTTAGTCCCATTGGAAAAAAATGCTGTATCGTAGGGACTAAAATCATTATCAAGGATTGAATAACAAGCAAATTTTTGAAATACACCGGGTTCTTTTATTTCAATGTCGGGAATAGTCCATCCATAAGCAACTTCATCGGCTAAGCCGTTACCAATTTCCCAAAGGTAAAAATCATAAGCATCGGAACCGCCACGTCCACTATCTTTCGGCGGTGGGTCGAATCCCATAACATCAACATACACTTTATAAGCATATTCAAGGTAATATAAAGCAGAATCTACATAATCGGGAATCCCATTCCTGTTTAAATCAACCAACGGAACCCTGTTGCTTCCCGATGTATCGTAGTGAACAGCGAAAAGCCCATCCGAAGAGTACGCAACGCATTGGTTCTTGGGCCTTCCAGTAGAATCAAAATAAACTGTAGACAGGACCCTATCCTTAAAATCTTTATTATACAAAAAAGGGAAGGTTAAACACTTGGTTTCTTCTTCAAATGAGAAAATAGGATAAAAACTTAAAAGAAAGATGAAAATGGAAATTAGAAAGGCTTTAAAAGGCATCGTCGGAAACCTATCTGAACATTTCTTTAATCATTCCCCAAGACCGATAAAAGCCATTTACCTTATGTTCAACATTCACAGTATTTGAATACGAGGAAGTTCCATCCTTGAAAACAATTTTAATCCGATAAGAATACGAGTTCCCAACGACTTTATCATTTTCCGAATCTTTCAGGAAAGCTTCTTGGTCAACATATTTATAATACGAAGGAAAGCCTTTTGCGTTCAGCGTGGTAATCTTTTTGAAAGAATTATTATTCACAGCCCTCTCGAGTTCGAAAAGCAAGACATTCTTTTCATTCAAAGTTTTGAACTCCACAACAATGTCTTTGCCGTTGGATGTAGCAGTGAAAGTTTCTATGTAAGTTTCAACACCAAATGCAATGCCAACCGCAGCTATGAACAAGAATATTTGAAATAATTTTTTCATATTCCAAGATTTTTAACATTCTAAATTACAAAAAAAATTATAAAAAAATCAATAAATCTTAAACAAAAGTTCGATGTCGATTTTGTATTTTTGCATTTACAAGAGGAAGTAAATGTTTAAGATAATTTTACCAATTTTCGAAGGTCCACTGGATTTGCTGCTTTACTTCATCAAAAGAGATGAAATAAACATTTACGATATTCCAATTGCCCGAATAACCGATGAGTTCCTTAATTACATAAGATTAATGCAAAGCCTCGACATCGAACCAGCAAGCGAATTCCTCGTTATGGCGGCAACGCTTATGGAAATCAAAGCAAAGATGCTTTTGCCTAAGGAAAAGAATCTACAAGCAGAAAAAGAGCAAGACCCACGACAACAACTTGTCGATAGATTAATTGAATACCAAATTTTCAAAGAAGCAAGCAAAGCAATCGAGGAAAAATTGTACGAAAATCAAAACATTTATTTTCGTGGGATTTTCGAAAGCGATATTCAGGAAATCGCTTCGAAACTTAAAACATTCAAACCTGCAAATGTTGTTGACCTTGGCAAAGCTTACTTTAATTTAATCCATAAGAAAGAAGATGAAGTTAAGGAAATTAAACTAAATCAACTTAAAATTGAGGATGGAATTGAATACATTACATCGGTAATGAAAACCGAAAAGCAAGTTTCTTTCAGCAAAATATGCTCAGGATATTCTTTGCCCTATAAAATTCTTTTCTTTGTTGCAATTTTGGAACTAATTAAGCAAAAGAAAATCTATGCCTATCAATCGGAATTCCAAAGTGAAATAATTTTTTTTTCAACTTCAAATTTATTGAATTAACTATGCTAAACATTTTTTTTGAATTAGATAGAGAAATACAAAAAAGAATTATAGAAGTAATAATTTTTGCAAGCGAAGAGCCAATTCCATTGCAAAAGTTATCAGAAATTATCTTGAAAAACCGCTCCAACAACAAATTAGACAACTTTTCGGAGCAAACCGATAGACCAGAATCAAACAATTTGAACCAACACATTCTTCATTTAATCAACGAAATTCGAGACGAATTGGAACAAACACAAAGACCATACACAATCGTGGAGGTTGGCGGTGGATTTACATTTGCTACAACACCTGAATTTGGAAAAGTTTTAAGCCTTTTGCCCACTTTTAAGAATAAAAAACGGCTTACAAAGGCAATGCTCGAAACTCTTGCCATCATTGCTTATCAACAACCTATCACAAAACCTGAAATCGAAGAAATTCGTGGGACAAACTCCAGCGAAATAGTAAATTCTCTGCTCGAAAAGAACTTAATCCAAATTGTTGGACGGAAAGATTCCCCTGGTCGTCCGTTCCTTTTTGGTACCACCAACGAATTTCTTAAACTTTTTGGCTTGAACTCACTCGACGAGCTTCCTAATCTTAATGAAATAAAATCTTTTGTTAACGAAAAAAACAGAGCCGAAGAGATAACTTTGAAAATTGAATTTGAGCAGGAAAACAAAATCGACGGCGAACAAAACGCTACTGAATAATCCTTGAATTGCTTACGATGCTGAACGTTCTCGCCAAAACCTCCTTGCCATTGCCAAGTAGCGGGTTGCCATGACCGGGGTAAATGTCCTTAAAATCCAATTCTAAAAGTTTTTTCAATGTATTGTAATAGCTCAAAGTATAAGTTTCTCGGTTGTTACTAACCATCAAAGGCAAATCGCCTGTGAAAATCACTCCTTGCGAAGGCACATAAACACTTATAGAATCATTCGAATGCCCGGGTGTGTGCAAAATTATCCCTTCGGTATCTCCCAAGCGGACTTGCATCCCATCGTAAACTTGTATGTCGATAAACTCCCCTTTGTTAAAAGCAAAAACTTTTGGGTCGTATTTTGGTTTCAAGAACTTAACACCACCTCGATGGTCGAAGTGCTCGTGGGTAATGATGATTTGTGAAACTTTTTTCTGACCAATACCTGTTGTAACAGCATCGATTTGCGAAATTGCATAGTCATCGACACCAGCATCAATAAGAGTATTTACATCGTCCAACTTGTTCCAATCCCCTAAAAGATAATAAACATTGCAAGAATATTTCGTTGGATGCAATGGCAAAGTAATTATTCTCATACGATTTTTCTGTAAATATTAACATCAGTCGAAACGAGAGCAAATTTGTCAGCAAGTTCAGTAGGTAATTTTTGAGTTTGTTCCATTGCCAAATATGCACGGGGTAGCATAGACTGATAAAACATTTCAACGACTCGAACCCTTTCTTCGGAGGTGAAATGTAGCAGAACATTCTTGCAAACAATCGAAGCAAACCCAGTATCCACAGGTTGAAAATCGAGCAGATTGTGTTTTCGAAAAACAACTCTATTCTTTATTTCATCTACAATTTGGTATTGATTATCCGAAATTTTTTGGAAATACTTTTGAAAAAGTTCTTGCGGAATTCTCGCCAAATCCTGATAGGGATAAATCGCTTGTGTGATTGTTTTCTCGAATTCGCCCATTTCGTCAATATCACTGGCAATAATACGAACTTTCTTAAATGTAAAATACCCAAGCTTTTCCGAAAGTAATATTGCCAAAGTATAGGGCTCCTGTCCAAGTGCACAACCCGCATCCCAAATTTTAATATCTTTGTAACCAATAAAATCTTTTGCAATCAGCTCGGCGAGTCGTTCCAAAACAAAATAGTCGCGGAAAAAAAACGAAAAAGCCATCGTCTAAACCCAAATTTTTTAAATTTGCAAATTACTAATTACTATTTAATTTTTATGCTTCAAAGCCTTTATATAAAGAACTTTGCACTTATAGACGAAATCTACATTGAATTTGAACCCGGTTTGAATATAATTTTAGGAGAAACTGGGGCAGGAAAATCAATTCTTATCGATGCTCTTATGACCACATTGGGCGAGAGGACTTCGCCAGAACTGGTTAAATCGGGCGAAAACAAAGCCATTGTCGAAGCAACTTTTCAATTCGATAATCCAGAACTTTTCCAAGAAATTTTAAAAGATTTTGATGAAGCAACAAACGACACTTTAATACTACGCCGTGAAATTACTGCAAAAGGTCAATCCCGATGCTTCATCAACGATACACCTTTCCCTTTGAATCAAGTGAAGGAAATTGGAACCTACTTGGTAGATTTTCACGGACAGCACTCCCACCAGCAACTTCTCTCTTCGAAGTTTCAATTGGACTTAATCGACAGCCTTTCGAACAACGAAGATTTCCTCGAAAAATACAGAAAACTTAAAAAAGAACTTGAAATCAAAATTGAAGAACTTAAAAGTTTAAAAGCTGATTTCTTGAAATATTCAAATGATAAAGATTTTTATGAATTTGAACTTAACGAAATCGTTCGAATTAATCCACAACCAAACGAACTTCAAAACATCGAGAAAGAACTTAAAAAACTCGAAAATATCGAATTGCTCAATAATGGTTTGGCAGAAATCTATGAAACTCTCTACAAATCTGAATCATCAGTTGTCGACTTACTTTCCTTTTCGGCTAAAAAATTAAACAACCTAATCCGCTACGACGGAAGCTTAACAACCGCTTTGCAACAACTCCAAGAAGTTATTGACCAAATCTCCGAAATTTCGAAAGAGATTTCCCGTAAATTCAACCAATTCAATTTAGAGCCAGACTATATCGAAAACCTTCGGCGTAGGCTTTCGGATTTAAAATATTTAGAAAAAAAATACATAAACTACGAGAATATCTTCAAAGAGAAGGAAAGATTAGAAAGTCTTATCAACGATACAAATAATATCGAAAAGTTAATTGAGGATAAAAGTGCCGAGATTAAAGAATTAAAAATACATATCACCAAAATTGCAAAGGAAATTCACAATAAAAGATTAAAGGGAATTGAGATTCTCGAAACAAAAATCCCCGAAATTCTCAATGAACTCGGAATGAAAAATGTTCAGTTTAAAATTGAAATTTACCAAGAAGAAGCAACCGAAAACAATGTCGAGGATTTAACCATCGAAATAGACAATAAATTTTTCAAACTGCTACCCAAGGGGCTCGATAAAGTCGAATTCCTAATAGCCACAAATCCAAACACTAAGCCAATGCCTTTGGAAAACATTGCCTCTGGCGGGGAGCTCTCTCGTTTAATGCTGGCTTTGAAAAGCACAACAGCAGAGTACCACCAATTCCCAACTATGATTTTCGATGAAATCGACACGGGAATAAGTGGAAAAATCGCATCCCGAACTGCTCAACTAATGAAAAAACTTGGGAAAAATCATCAAGTAATTGCTATTACCCATCTTCCCCAAATAGCCTCCGCTGGCTCAAACATAATACTAATTGAAAAGCACGAACAAGACGGTAAAATAAATGTGAAAGCAACAAAACTAAACGATGAGCAGAAAATCATTGAAATTGCCCGTTTGCTAAGTGGCGAAAAGATTACAGAATTTGCTCTGGAAAACGCTCGGCGACTTGTAGAAGAAACGAACGAATAACAAATGCAAAAGTCTCGCTCATATCTTCCCTTTCCGTTTTTTATCCTACTTTTCAATATCATCTGGATTCAGTTTCCAATAGGTAGAATGATAATCTATCCTTTTATCCTCCTTAGCACTTGGTTTCACGAAATTGGACATAGCCTTGCTGCGATTTTGGTAGGTGGGAGTGTGGTGAAAATCGAAATCTTTGCCGATGGCAGCGGTATTGCCTACCACACCTTGCCTCTTCAATCGGCAAACCTTAAAAGTGCTTTGGTTGCTTTAAGTGGTCCTATCTTCCCGCCTATTGTTGGTTATTTCTTTATTTCTTATTCCAAAAATTTAAAAATTGTAAAATTTCTTTTGCTTCTCCTTTCATTTTCAATCTTTATAAGCTTAATCCATTGGGTCAGAAACTTATTTGGATTTGTCTTTCTTTTAGGAATTTCCATATTTTTTGCACTCGTTGCTTTGGGTAAAAAAGAAAAACTTTCGGTCGTTACAGCACAAACTATTGGAATACAAGCCTTTGTGAGTGTTTACTTGAGTATGGGATATTTGTTTTCAAAAAGTGGAATAGTTAATCAATCTTCCTTTGCATCAGATACAGAAATAGTCGCACAAAATTTATTTCTTCCAAATTGGTTTTGGGGTGGTTTGATAATTGTTCTTACTTTGATTCTGTTTATTTTATCTTTAAAAAATGCTTTAAAAAATCAATAGACCTCGCCGATTACGAAAAATTGCTCTTTCCCCTCGATTTCACTAATTACTTTGTCGAGATTATTTTCGGAAACAACCAAAATCATTCCAATACCAAGATTGAAAACGTTCCGCATCTCCTCATCGTCAACATTTCCAACCTCTTGGATAAGTTTGAAAATGGCTGGGGGTTCCCAAGCTGTCCAATTAATCTTCAGGCTAAGTCCTCTTGGTATAATTCGCTTTGTATTCCCCAAAATACCACCACCAGTAATATGAGAAATTCCGTTAATAAACCCTTTTTCGATCAAAGGATAAACAATTTTAAAATATGACTTATGAACTTTAAGAAGTTCGTTGCCTAATGTATTTTCAAGTTCAGGAAAAAATTCGTCGACTCGGAATTTTTTCAAAAGAACATTTCGAGCGAGAGAATATCCATTTGTATGCAAGCCATTGGATGCAAGACCAATCAGAACATCCCCTTTTTGCACCTTTGAGCCATCGATTATCTGCTTTTTATCTACCACGCCAACGATTGTACCAGACAAATCATATTCGCCTTCGGAATAAAACGATGGCATTTCGGCTGTCTCGCCCCCAATTAAAGCACAGTCGTTTTCTTTACAAGCTTTGACTAAGCCACTAACAACTTGGTAAGCTACTTCAACATCCAATTTACCCGTGGCAAAATAATCCAGAAAAAACAATGGCTTTGCCCCGGCAGTCAAAATATCGTTTACGCAATGATTTACAAGACACTGCCCAATTGTATCGTGCTTGTTCATCATAAACGCAATCTTCAACTTCGTGCCAACACCATCAGTGCTCGAAATCAGGACAGGATGTTCGTATTCGCTAAATCTTGCATCGTAAAATCCACCAAAAAGCCCCAAGTCGCTCAAAACTTTTGGACTGTAAGTTGTCCGAACCAGAGATTTTATCATTTCAACAACTTTTTCTCCGGCTTCAATGTCCACTCCACTCTGTTTGTAAGTCGAATTCATATTTTTATCCTTTAAATTTACCATTCATTTTCAATTCTTCCATAATTTTTGCTGTTCTTTCAGCTTTTAGAACAAAAGATTCAAGTTTTGCCTCGATAACTTGTGGATAGGGATTACCATCGGTTTCAATTGTTAGGAAAGGCAAAGAATAGTTTCTATCGATGAACAAGGGCAAATCGTAATCAGGCTCGTTCAATCGGCGGGCTTGTATCTTGTTTATTACTTTCATTTCGGGGACACTCACCGCCTCGGCAAATCTTGTTGGCATACAGCTAAATGGTCCAACATTAATTACCCCGCAGTATTTTTCGAGTAACTCTTTTAAAGCAACTCCAAGAGTCAAACCCGGCTCACCTTTGTATTCCAAAGGAATAATGTGCTTACTATGATTCAATATCGGCTCAATCAATGTCTTGGAATACTCATAATATCCCGAATAGGACAAAATCTTTTTTATTTTGTGTTCAGCAATTCGCATAAAAAGAACCCTTGTCCAGCGCTCCAATTTTTTGCGAAAATCAGTTTCGGGTTCAAGCAATTTGAGCTTCAAAAGATAATCGACATAGAAAATCCATTCGCTAATATATGCATCCTTTAAGACGAAACCTTTCGAAGCAAAATAGCGATTTAGATATCTATGGGCAAAATGGTCGCGCCGAACATAAATTTCCCCTACAAGGGCTATATAACGGGATTTATTAATCGGGATTTTGCTTGGTATCTTTTCGCGAATATTTTTTGCAAATAACTTTAAACCTTTATATATTTTCTTTGGCGAAAATTCAAAGTAATTTAAAAGCCTTTCGTATTCTTGCTTAAAAATTTCCAAACCTTTGTCTGGGTCGACAGCATTAGCCATAATTGCACTGTGAATATCGTCGAGGACATCGCTTGCAATAATTGCCTGAATACCACGCAAAGCGAAATCGCTCCCCAAGCCAGCAAATCCGTCTTCGTTCATTAAGACCAAAGTTGCAACATCTGGAATCCTACGGCTTCTAATTAAGTTGCGTATAAACACTGGATATTGCCCAAGACGACAATTTCCCGCCCCCTGAACAATGAAATATGCTATCTTCTGCTTCCTATCCCAAATATTTTCAAGGTAATTCAACAAATGCCCAACCAAAAGCAAAAGAGGAAGGCATTCCTTTCCCGTTGCAACGCTACGGGCAAGTTTTAATATTTCGGGGTTGCTTTCGGGCATAGGCTTTGCATTAAATCCCAAGCCTCGAAGTGCAGAAGCAAACATTGGCGCAGCAAGGTCGCCCATCGAAGGGATTAGCACATCAATCTCTTTGCTACGAAGCGGGATTTTCTTGCCATCGGAACAAACGAAAAATGAGTCATCGCCGGAAAACTCAATTTCAGCTATTCGGAATTCTTTGCTTTCAGCTTTGAGATGTTTTTTGACTGCGAGATAATTCTCGACGATATCCAAAAAAGCATCAATTCTCGTGTTAATACCTGCATCGGCAGTATGCTGGTCGAGTTCCAAAGTCAACGATGGTTTTGTTCCAATGATCTGGCGGAATTGAGGAACCAAAAGGGAATCGGGACCACACGAAAAATTAGTTATGTACACTGGGAACAACTGCTCGTTGTCCCGAATTGCTTTTGCAGCCTTTAAAATCTTTTTACCCGATTCCCAAAACTGGCTTTCGTCAAGTTTGTAATCGCTAAGAGGCAGAAATTCAAAAGGAATTATATAGACGCCACGACTGGCAAATTTTTGCGGCACTCCTTTATTTGCAAAACTTGTGAACGAATTATAAGGACGACCAACCAAAACTACTGCAAACTTTTCTGGGTTCTCACGGAGAAAATTCAGAAATTTTTCGCTCTCTTCTTTAATTTCCCTCTGGAAATTCCTTTGCCACTCGAGAGCCTCTCGATATGCTTCAATGGCCAAACTTTCCTCGATACCCAATTGTTTAGCAATATCAATGAATTTCCCTTCTTCGGGCTCATAACCATTGGCAAAGTTAAAATACCTTGTTATTATTTTACTTTCGAGGTCATAATCCTTAAAAGCCTGCTTTAAATAGAAAGGTTCGCCACTGACAAAAACACAACTACTATTGAAATCCAGTCTCTGCGAAGTTTCTCCTTCGGTCCACATTTCAAAAATTTCGGGCAGGAAAATGTAGTCGGGATTTTTATCCAAAAGATTCTGGAACATACAAAGAGAGAGCTGAGCGGGAAAACAAAAGCTTGTGTATTCCCTATCGAAACCCCTCGGGTCCGGATAATCGGGCAGAATAACTCGAAATCCTATTTTTGTAAAAAAGTGGGTAAATAAGGGCAGAAGTGTATAATTATGATAAGAAAGATTTAATCCAACTGTTTTGGTGCCATTCGTAGAAGCAGAAGAAATTACAGAGTTTCTGTATAAAATAGAATTTCTTTTGCTAACAAAATCGAATTCCTCGATTGAATAGCTTTTATTGTAAATTAGATTGTAGAACTTGTTACAGGCGCCACCGAAAGGAAAAGTTTTCCCATTGATAACAATACGATTTATTGAGCAACGCAAATCGCATTTTTCCTTCCCACCCATACAAATAAACGGAGTTTTATACTCAACTTGGCGGTTGGCAAGTTCAGCGAGAGAAAAATCTTGAGGTTCGAGCAAACCAAGTTGAATCTTTTCTTTGACTTGCAACGCAACACCAAATGCCCCCATCAGTCCGGGTTCTGGTGGAACGATAATCTTTTTCCCCAGCAAGCCAGCCATTGCAATCGGAATTGCTTTGTTGTAGCAAACACCTCCTTGCATAAAAACGACATCGCCAACCTGACGATTCCCTTTTACTCTGTTTATGTAATTCAGACAAATCGAATACACCAAGCCTGCGATTATGTCTTCGCGGCTAATGTTTTCATTGAGAGCAGTTTTAATATCGGAACTAATGAACGCAGCGCACTGGTCACTGAAATTCGGGGGATTTTTTGCTTCGAGGGCTATTGCTTCTATTTCCTCAGTGCGTATCCCAAAAGCTTCAAATACTGCCTCTTCGATAAAAGAGCCGGTTCCCGCCGAGCAAGCTTCGTTCATTGCATAATCGGCTGGAACTTTATTAACAAGGTAAGTATATTTGGCATCTTGCCCACCAATTTCCAAAATTGTATCGACATTTGGGTCGAAATACAATGCTGCAGTAGCATGGGCAATGATTTCATTAAAAACACCTCGGGTAAGAGCGTGTAAACCTGTTACTTGCCTTCCGGAACCTGTAGTTCCCAAGCCAACAATCTTTATTTTCTTGTTACCAACTTGGCGAGCCAACTCAGCATAAACCTTTCGGGCAGCCTTAATTGGTTCTCCGTGTGTATAGAGATATGACGATGCTAAAATCTTATTGTCCGCGACCCGAATAATAACCCCTTTGGTTGTTGTGGAACCAACATCAAGGCCCAGTATGCAAACATCGCCATCTTTGGCTTCGCCACGCTCCAAAGTTTTAAATTCCACCAAATCGCGGTACTCGTAAATGGGCTTGTGAAAAACAAATGAACTTTCCTTGTTCAAAAATAAATTGCAATAATCCCATTTCAATGATTTATGGTGATTTAAGCAATATATTCCTGCCCCCAAAGCCTCGAAATAAGTAGCTTCCTTGGGAATTACAAACTCAAAATCCTTCTGTTGCAAGAACTTAATCACTAACTGATTTTTCGCTACGCCACCGACAAGCAAAACTTTCCCCTTTGGAACTTTATATAAAAGTTCTTCGACCTTGCCAGCCATCATCTGAGCAAGACCTGCAAGAACTTCATCTTTCGGAACGCCCTTGTTCAATGCGTGAGTGCAATCGGATTTGCAAAAAACTGAACATCTTCCCGAAACCTTGTATGGTGAAACATTATTCTGAAACTTGTTTAAATCCTCCAAGCCAATATTCATTCTTTTGATTTGTTGGAGGAAAAATTCTCCCGTCCCCGATGCACACTGATTACGAGTTACGACATCTACAACATTGCCATTTCTATCAAGGATGTAAACGATGAAGGTTTCGCTTCCCAAAGAGGCAATTGCCGAGAAATTATCTTTCGAATGAAATAAATGCTTAAATGCAATCTCTGTTGCTTCGACCTCGGAAATGTTTGGAAGATTAATAACATTGCGAATTTTTCGCCCTGTTACAACAATGGGGAAATTTTCAATCCGAAGCTCCAAGATAAGTTTTTCAAAAATTTCTCGCGGTAAACCATAATGGCTCCGCGAAATCACATTTTGAATTACAAAACCACCCTTTGAGTCCGATTTAAGTTCAACAATTGAAATTGTCGAAGCACCTATACAGGCACCAAAAAATCTATCCATAAAAGATTACCACTCTAAATTATCTAACAGGTTCCCAATCACTTGAATAGGATTTTTTCAAAAACATAACCGAAAGTCCATTCAATAGCCAGCGAACAAGAATACGAAAATAGCCATATTTCCTAAATCTACGCGGAGATTCATAAACGCAAACTTCATCAACAAAACGGATTTTCCCAATCTTCCTCAACCTCTTGTAAAGGTCAAAATCTTCCCCAGCAGTAATTTCCGGTTTATAACCACCAACTCTCCAAAAAGCCTCCTTGCGAACCACTTGGCATTCTCCCCGCCCCATTCCAATTCCAACAAAGTTTAGCAAACGCACATAATTATTATGGAAAAAATAAAACAACCGGTCTTTCCAAATCTCCTCGCCCGGAGAACCACGAACCTTAACAGCAAGTGCTATTTCATCTTTTGCGTTCAAATGCCAATTCAAAATATAGGATAAAAACTTTTCAATGTCCGATGGAACAGTATCGGCGTTAATAAAAACAAGCAAGTCTCCCCGGGCAATTTCAGCTCCACGATTGCGACCTTCCGCAATGGTTTGACGACGGGATTCTTGATGAACCACAACCTTATGGGCAAAATTCCGTGCTATTTCGACCGAATTGTCGGAACTACCGCCGTCGCTCACAATGAGTTCTGCAAGATACTTCCTAAGAAGTGATTGGTTATAATTTTTCAAAACAAATGGAAGTATCTTTTCTTCCTGATACACAGGGATAATGATGCTTATTTTAGGATGATAATTTAACTTCTTTGCCTTATCTGTTTGAACCAACTGGTTTGGGCTAAGTAATTCTTGGGAAAAAACTTTGTTACTCTCGCTACGCATTTAATCAATAATTAAATATATAAAAAGCAAACTTAATAAAATTCAAGGAATTAAAACTTCATCGAGCCTATTTGAATGGGAAAAGGATACAACAAATAAAAACGAATCGGCTTGCCAATTTCTATTGCTGGGCTGGGCAATTTAAAGTAATTCAAGGATTGCTTTAGCCAGTTCCAGAAATGCCCCCCATCGGGCAGTAATTTAACAAGGTCATAATCTAATGCAATAATAAGTTTTCGATTGCCCCAAACATAGGGATAAACGGGTTCGGACAACTCGGGATTACATCGTAATGAGGTATCAAGGGGATTACACAAATTCCTAACAGCATAACCAAATGAGATATCGAGCCATTTTGGAATATACTTTCCAATTTTTTCGGGCAAAATATTCTGCAAATTTATACTCAGCCAGAAAGTTTGGGCACTATAATCATCGATAAACATTGATGAAGGTTTCCGGGAATAGGAATTAAACCACCGAGGCGGGAAATACATAAACTTTGGAGTGAAATTCTGCATAAATGGAATGTAAGAATAACCCAAAAAGAACAATCCCCCCGCAATATCGGCGTAAAAATCCGATGGCGAAAAGCCCCAATCCTTTGCAAATCCATCCAAAATTTCCACATAGGTTGTATAACCCACTCCGAGCAGAGTTCCAACAACAACAGCCCAATTATAATTCATTCCGCATTCCAAAAGGGACTGGGAAAGAACATAGGATGGAAGAAAAGTCCCATAAAAATGGCCTGCTTTATCAAGATACATTGCATATTTACCATCTTCGGCAAAATGGAAACTGCCTTTGTTCTTCCAAATCGTTCGGTTTTGCTCAATATGTTGAATTATAAAAATGCCAGTATAAGTAGCCGCAAAAATAGCCACAGGAATTGGCTTGATTTTTGCATTCTTTTCAATTTTAGTGCCAGTAATATGATAGAAAGGTTTGTCGGCGATTTTATATGAAACATAGAGGCTATCGTCGGTTATTGCTTTGCTTTCGTAAGGTAGAAAACACTTGTTTACCAAAAGAAGTAGTAATAAAAAAAAGGACTTACGCCTTTGTTTACCCATTTTTAATTAAATTTGATTTCACGAAGTAACAAAAATAACATAATTTATGGAGAATATTTCCGAAATACTAAAACGAACCCGAGAAAGTAAGAATCTTACCTTACGGGATGTCTCCGAAGCGACCAAAATTCGTGAACCTGTTTTAAAAGCAATCGAAGATGGGAATTTCAATTACCTTGACCAAATTTATATGGAATCTTTCACCAAAGAATATATTGAATTTCTTGGACTAAACTTGTCCGATTTTCAACAACAATTGGAAACGATTTTCAAACACAAACCCCTTGCTGTCGAAGAAAATGAATCCCCAATAATTATTGCACATACCAAACGAAAATTTCGATATACTGCAAAACAACTCAACACTATCCTCTATTTTGTCTACGGCGGATTGTTCATCTCTTTCCTTGCAATAATTTATTTTACTTTCTTTTACGAACCTGAAGAAATCAAACCATTAGAGACAATTAAAACATCAGACACTCTTCAAGTCAAAACTTCTACGGTTTCGGAAGCAAAGCAAACAATTCTTCCCCAAGATAGCATAAAACTTGAATTTGTTGCTATCGACACAGTTTGGATAAACATAATCATAGACAACCGAATATCCGAAAAAATGGTTCTTTACCCAAATAACAAAAAGATTTGGAAAGGAATGAATTCCTTCCGATTCACGCTTGGTAATGCGGGGGGAGTTATCATTCGACGAAATGACGAGCAATTGCCACAATTAAGCAAAGAACGTGTTGTGATAAAAAATGTAATAGTTACACGCGACAAATTCTACGTAGAATCGCCTGCCAAAAAAGCCCCGAAACCACCCGAAACACCAAAACCAGTATTAATTTCGCCTTCCGAAATCAAAAAGGAAATCCCATCGCTTAGGGATACGAAGAAACTCAAAAAACCTTGATTGCGCGCCACACAGGACTCGAACCTGTGACCCTCAGCTTAGAAGGCTGATGCTCTATCCAACTGAGCTAGTGGCGCTTGCAAAGTGCAAAATTACGCAAATTTTCGAAATTTTTTATCATTAAAAACAGAAAAAGAGGACTTTTATTTAACAACTTTTTATTAATTTTGTAATGGGGTCAGGTCCTATGCTTTCAAGCCAAGCCCAACCCCGCCAGGTCCGGAAGGAAGCAACGGTCAGCTTGGTCTTGAAGAGCATAGTAAACTTGACCCCTTTTTATTTTTCAACATTACACTTTTAAGTTGCCAATATTAATCAAATCCCAGAATATTTTGAATTATATACAAAAAACATAATTACAATGCAATTATTGTGTAAGAATAAGAAGTTGCCCGAAATTTTAAATAATTTGTTTACTTTTCATTTTTCATTTTATTAAATTTTTGTTAATTTGTCATTTTGATTGTAACTTTTTATTATATTTTGTTGTTTATATTATTTTGAAATTGTATTTATTTTTAAAATATAAGGAGGATTTATGAAAAAATTTACTTTCGTCCTTACAGTAACCTTGTTTCTTTTTGCGAGTCTTTTCGCCTTTGCCGATTCCCCGCGTAAAGTTCTAATCGAAGAAGCAACAAACACAAGTTGCGGTCCTTGCGCCGCCCAAAACCCTACCTTCCAGTTGTACATCAATAACAACTTTAAGGATGTCATTCCGCTTGTCTACCACGCTTGGTGGCCCGGAAGCAACGACCCAATGTACCTGGAAAACACCGTAATGAACGAAGCCAGAATCCGATACTACGGAATTGAAAAAATTGGTGTTCCAAATGTTCGTGTAAATGGCAAGATAGCACCGAAATCTTCCGGTTGGTACGATGGAGCTGCTGGCGATACCGTTGCAATCAATACTGAAGTCAACAAATATCGCGGTACAAACTCTCCTGTTACAATGACTGTTGCGGAGACACGAAATGGAACCCAGTGCAGTGTTAGTGTTACAATCAACACAACACAATCACTTGTTGGAAAAAAGCTCCGCGTTGCAGTTGTTGAATATTACATCAGCTATCCTAATCCACCCGGAACTAATGGTGAGAAAGAATTTTTCTGGGTCGCACGCCAAATGCTTCCCGACCACAATGGTACAACTTTAGACCTCAATGCAGGCTCCAACAAAACTTATAACTTTAGCTACACGATTAAGTCAACGTGGAAGGCTCAACAAATTTACATCGTCGCTTTTATCCAAGATGATAACACAAAAGAAGTTCTTCAAGCAGCACAAAATCTTAAAGTTGCCAAAGTTCAAGTTACTGGACCCAATCCTTTCTTAACAATCCCAAGAAATGGAACGGTTAATTATACTTTTAATGTAACAAACCCAAGTTCAGAATTAATGCGCGTTAATGTTGCTTTGAATAGTAGTTCAAGTTACATTCCAACAAGTTGGAATGCAACTTTGAGTACAAACCAATTAATCCTTCAGCCAAATCAATCACAATCTGTAACTGTTACACTCAAAGCTGGAAGCAAAGCGGAATTTTCCATTGTTGGAGTTGATTTCATTCCAAATGTTCAAATACCATACGAACAGGCTCTCGGATATTTCTATGCTTTAACCGAAGATACAAAATATGCTTTTTATGCTTTGACCAATTCCCCAAGTCCAATATTTGCATATCAGGCGATACTTACAAATTCAAAATATGCGAACGACGCTGCTCTTTTACCATTTGCTTTAGATGTAATCAATAGCTACTCAATGGCAAACTTTGACCTTGCAGTTCTTGGATTTAACTTTGCTCTCCGTGGAGTCCTCGGTGGTTATTATGTTGAAAGTTCTCCATTGTATGCTTCTTTAAATTCAATGATTTCTGCTGGTAAAAGCATTCTATTGACTTCAGAAGTTGACCTCTCCTTTGCTTACGGTACCCAAGGCTCCCAAACCGCTCGAGACTTCTACACAAATAAACTATTTATTAACAAAGCACAAGAGCCAGTTCTAAGGATTACTGTAAACAGCAGTGGACAAATAACTAATATTAATCCCTATCCAGCAACTGGCGTAACAGGGGACCCAATCGGTAACGGAATTAATCTTACAATGAACCAATACAACCAAAGTTCCCATCCATATTTCATTGTTTATACTGATATTTTACAAATTACCAATCCCAGCAAAGCCAAAGCATTCCTTTTCTACGATAATAATCCATCCGCAATTGGTGGAGTTAGGGTGGAAAATGGTAATTCCCGATTAGCATACTTAACCACTGGATTCGAAGGAATTGCAAATCCCACCCAGCGAAACGGTTTTGCCAACAAAATCATCGATTGGTTATTAAATAAACAAACTGCTAAAACCGGGCCACAAATTGCTTTGAGTTTGACAGCAATAGATTTTGCCGAAGTTGTCGTTGGCACAACTGCATCCCAGACCTTCGATATTTCCAATACTGGCGACGAACCACTGATAATCAATGAACTCTATATCGACCGAGACTTCGACCCAGATACAGTTTTTAACATTCAGAATCCACCCGCTCTTCCATTAACTATACAACCGAACCAAAAATATACAGTAACGGTCACCTTCACTCCAAAAGCCGAGTCCGTAGCCTACACTTCTTCTGTAATTATTAAATCGAACGCCAAGAATGCACCTAATGAAATTGTTTCTCTCGATGGTATCGGTGTTGTTGGCGATGTACCAATTATTGCCTCCAGCAAAACAGAAATTAATTTCGGCGAGGTCCAAGTTGAAAGCTCGAAAGTCGGCGACGTGGATATCACAAATAATGGCTATGCAGATTTGCAAATAACAAGCGTTCAAATTGTCAACAGTTCCGGAGCGTTTTCAATAATGAACCCACCCGAACTTCCCGCTACCTTGGGTCCCGGGCAAACAATGACAATTAGTATTTTATTTAGACCAACCGCTGCGATTGATTATTCCGCTACTTTGAGGATTCAATCCAACGCATCCAATCAACCCACGTTAGATGTTCCATTAACTGGTCGAGGTACAACAGCTGGTTCTGTCTCCGAAAGTGAATTCCCCGATGGAACAAAAATTGCAATTACCCCAATTCCTGTTGGCAACGAACTCACAATTCTTGCAACAACTAAACTCGGGGCTTCCAAAGAAGTTTCGATGAAAGTTTACGACCTAAATGGAAACTTGATTGCAGATTTAGGTACCACGAACTTGTCGCAATCGATAACTCAGCTGCGATTCTCCACTCACTCAATACCAAGCGGAAGGTACAACTTGAAGCTCCAAATCGGTAACGATGTGCAATTTATTCCATTTATTGTGGTTAAATAATATCGTATTTTGTTTTTTAACGGGTTGTCCCAAAGGATTTATATCCCAAAGGGGCAACCCCTTTTATTTTGTTAAACAACGGGAGGTTTTATGAAACGGATTTTTATTTTTCTGGTATTGATTTTATTTATTGCACCACTAAACAGGCAACCGTCAGCTGTTTTTGCCGAGCAACCCAAATATATCTTGTTCGATAATCTCGAAAACAAAAATTTTGTCGATAGTGCCTATTGGAATTACCTTATCGACCCCCAGTATATGCCCGAAATTGCTCCCTATGTTATTCGTAAGCCTTTCAATGATGTTACCTTGCAACAATACAAATTAACAGATTTCGATGTTGCTATTTTCCTTCTTGGCGATAACCGACTAAACACCCGTGTAGGAAATGCAAGTGTTTTAAATGCAATCCGACAAATGATTGCAGCGGGTAAGAACTGTTTAATTATAGGTAGAAATGTTTTATACTATGCATTCAATCCTGCTGGGGGCGATTTGAACCCTGAGGTTCAAAAATTTCTTTCGGACACACTTGGAATTGAATACTTAACAAGAATGAAAGTCTCGCGGCAAACAGGTAATCAAATTGAATATTGGAGTTTCAATGTTCGTGGTGCTTTTGGCGACCCCGTTGGCCAGTCAATAATTAAATGGTGCAATATTGGATTTACACCGCAACCCGGGGTAACTTGGTGGCCCCTTGCAATTTATCTCGAATTTGATGTTTTCAAATCGAAAGACCCCGTAAAGTATCCACCAGTAGACCATTTCATCCGAACAAACAACGACTATCCCGACGACACAATAGTTGGTATTCGAACTGAGATTGGGACTGCACGATTATGCTTCTGGAGCATTGGTTTCGAAGCATTTGCTGGCGATATTCCTCGTGCGTATCAACTTTTGCGGGCAATAAACTGGCTTAAAGGGAATATCGCTCCCGATGGTGCAACTTATGATGTCGACCCAATTATTGTTGACTTTGGCGAAGTAGAACCCGGAAAGTCCGATACTATTGAAATGAAAATCATTAGCACAGGCAAACTCGATTTAGTACTCGAAGAAATCGACTTCTGGGAAAACCCCGACGATGTTTTCGAAATTATTTCTGGCAAAATAACCAACCCCATTACACTTAATCGAGGACAATCCCACTCTGTAAAGATTAGGTTCACTCCAAAAGAAAAAATAGGCTACAAAGGCTCTCTTTCGATTAAATCCAATGCATTGTATCAAGAATATCGCTACATCGAAGTTTGGGGCTATGGCGGCGGAATCCAAGCCAAAGGTCCCATTTTGACAACCAACTTCCCCGAAAATCTTATCGATTTTGGCAAAGTCAAAAAGCCTACAAGTAAAATTATTGAACTTGTCTTGAAAAACATTGGGGACCAAACCCTTGAAATTTCGGAATTCAAAATTGATACAACATACAAGGATTATAAACGGTTCGACTTTGCCCAAGTTCTTCAAACACCGATTTACATTGAACCCGGTGATTCTGTTAAAGTCAAAGTCCGCTTCTCAGCTGCTACCGATGAAGAAAGAGTATACAATGCACGCATCCGAGTCGTTACAAATGCCAAAGAGAATAAAGAATTTTACATCGAATTGAGAGGTGAAGTTGAAGGACTTATTTTTGTCGATGGCGAAAACAATCTTAGTTCGCCTGTTAAGATTATTTCCAATCCACTTAGTCAAACAATTGAGGTACAATTCAATAATCTAACTTTAAACAAACCTGTTTCAATATCGGTTTTCAACAATCTCTCGCAAAATATTGAAACTTTGAACTTCCAACCCGAAGAGATTGTCCGCAACCACATCAATCTTGATTTAAACAATTTACCCAGCGGAGCATATTATATAATTGTCCGAACAAATGGCGAACAATTTGTATTTCCATTTGTTTTAGTGAGATAATAGAAGCATAAAATCAAGAACATTTTAAATTGGGGCTGGCTTGGGACACAAGTCAGCCCTTTCTATTTTCAACACTCACAGATGGTTGTTTTTAAATAGCATTGAAAACATTTCAGAAAATCACAAAAAATCACTCACAATGACTTTGGAGCTTTTCCCTCACAGAATATAATATATGAACTTCTGAAATTATCAAATCCAGTTGTTCACATCACAAGGAACTACAAAAAAATAACCTATCCTTTTCCAAAACTTTTTTGGAAAATCAACTTTTAAATTCTGATTTCAAAATTGGAGCTTAAAATTCTATTGTCTCGCCAAATTCCATAACTCGGCAGTTTTTTCCAAGCGATTCAACCTTCTTCTTAAATTCATTCGGGTCTGCTGGAATGACGGGAAATGTATTGTAGTGCATTGGAATAATTAAGACAGGATTAACAAATTCAACTGCCTTAACCGCATCGTCAATTCCCATTGTAAAGTTATCGCCAATTGGAACGAGGAAAATGTCAATCTTATCGAGTTCCCCAATAAGCTTCATATCGAGGAACAAACCAGTATCGCCCGTGTGATAAACAGTTTTACCACCCATTTTGATAACAACACCTGCTGGCTCACCCATATATCTGCCATCGGGCGAGGATGAACCGTGATGAGCGATTGTAAATTTTAGCCGTCCGAACGAAAAGTTGTATCCACCCCCGATATGCATATTGTGGGCTTTGCAACCATTTTCCGCAGCATAATTTGCAAGCTCATTCACAGCAATAACGAGTGCATCGTTGTCTTTGGCAATAGTGAATGCATCGCCAAGATGGTCGCCATGAGCGTGTGTTAATACAACGAAGTTCACCTTAACATCTTCGACCTTAACCGGGCAGGTAGGGTTCCCAGTAATAAATGGGTCGATTATCAATTTGTAATTCCCATCGTCTAAAATAAAAGTAGAATGGCTTAAGTAAGTTAACTTCAACATTTCTTACCTCTTTATTATTTTACACAAAGCCAAATTAAGATTTTTCTGTAAATTAGCAAAATGTAAATTTGATTTTTTGGGAGATAAGTTGGAAGCCTATACAGACGGAACTTCACTCGGCAACCCGGGACCCGGCGCTTTTTCGATAATCCTAATCTACGAAAGGGCACCAATCGTCCTTTCCCGCGCATTTCGGAAAACCACAAATAATCGGATGGAACTGATGGCAGTGGTCGAAACTTTAAACTTTTGCAAGAACAACAATATCAAATATGTTAAAATTTATACCGATTCGCAATTAGTTGCCAAAGCTATAAACGAAGGATGGCTGGAACGATGGAATAGAAATGGGTGGAAAACTTCTGCGAAACAGAATGTAATGAACATCGATTTATGGAAACAATTCCTGCATTATCGAAATTTTGTCCAACCAGAAATTCTTTGGGTGCCGGGACATTCAGGTAATACCTACAATGAAAAAGCAGACAAAATTGCCAAACAAAAAGCCAAAGAAGATGCTATTGAAATAGATTACGGTTTTGAACAAGAACATATTTCTTTTTTTGATTAAGTGTGAATGAAAAACAATGGGGAAATATGAAACTTAAAGTAGCAGTTGTAGGAGTAGGCCATCTTGGTGCTATTCACACCAAATTGCTTGCAAACAACAACCTTGCTGAGCTTACAGGAATCTATGATATCGACAAAGAAAAAGCCAAAGAAATTGCAAAGCAGTATTCAACGCAAGCATTTGAATCGCTCGACGAAGCTTTAAAATTTTCTGACGCAGTGATAATTGCTACCCCAACAACAACGCACTTCGATATTGCAAAATTCTTCCTTGAAAACGGAAAACATTGCTTTATTGAAAAGCCCATCACCGATAGCTACCAGAAAGCTCTTTCGCTTATTGCGATTGCTAAACAAAAAAGGTTAATAATTCAGGTTGGGCACGTCGAACGCTTCAATCCCGCACTCAAAGCAGTTATGAGATACAATCCTAAACCTTTGTTCATCGAAGCCCACAGATTAAGTCAATTCAAAGCACGAGCCATCGATGTATCTGTTGTTTCCGACTTGATGATTCACGACATCGACATCGTACTTTGGTTGGTCAAATCTCCCGTAAAGAACATCTACGCTAACGGTGTGCCAGTGTTAACCGAAACTATCGACATAGCAAACGCAAGAATTGAATTCGAAAACGGAGCTATCGCAAACCTAACCGCTTCGAGAATTTCTGCCAAGCCGACAAGAAAAATGAGAATTTTCCAAAAGCAAGCCTACTTTTCTATTGATTTCGGCAACCAGAAAGTCGAGGTTTTCAGGCTTACAGACAAGAGCGACTCAACTTCTGCTGGAACTCCGGCGATGATGTTAGGAAACATTTTCGATTCCCCGCGAGATGTTCAAATTTTTTATGAAACTCCTAACGTTGAACCGACAAACGCAATAGAGGAAGAACACAAAAGCTTTTTCGAGGCAATACTTTTTGGAAAACCAATTCCTGTTTCTGCATTCGAGGCTTCGCAGGCATTGAAAATAACGGAACTGGTCGAGTCTAAAATCAAAGAATCACTTAATCTTATTTATTGAGAAAGGATATTGCGCCGATTTCACGAAGAAATTCCCAACAATACTATCTTTGGCAGAATTCAAAAGCCCCTCGAAGTAAATCGAATCGATTTCAAAAAATGAAATGACAACCTTGTTCGAAACAAAAGAACCTTTTACGGAAACAACATTCTCAAAATTAATTGAATTTGTGACAATCCAAAGATTGCCACTGCCATACAGATTCGAATTCTTTTCGGTTAGATTGATGAACAATTCGATTTTGGAATTCTCTCCTTCAAGTTTTCCATACCATCTACCATTGATTGGAGAGAAAGTGTTGCAACCACAATCTTCGACTCCACAAGAGGGCAAAAACAAAATAAGAAGACCCAAAAACAGTAAATATTTAAAGCAATGGTTCATTCAAACTTTTAACTTTTTCTCTCAATTCAAGGACTTGATAAATCAAATCATAGGCATATTTCAAGGGCAATTGAGTTGCAGAGTCGCTCAAAGCTTTTTCGGGCGAAGGATGGGTTTCGAAAAACAAACCGTCAATTCCAACAACGGCAGAAGCACGAGCCATAGGAAAAATAAACTCCCGGAAACCACCGCTTTGCTCGCCCAGCGAAGGCCTTTGCAATGAGTGAGTGGCATCGAATATCACGGGACAATTGAATTTCTTCATAATAAGCAAAGACCGAAAATCCACCACAAGGTCGTTGTAGCCAAAAAAAGTACCTCTTTCAGTTAGCCAAACATTTTCGTTACCAGTGCTACGAACTTTTTCCACCGCTTTCCCAATATCCCAAGGCGAAACAAATTGGCCCTTCTTGATGTTCACTATTTTCCCTGATTTCCCAGCAGAAAGGAGCAAATCTGTTTGCCTACACAAAAAAGCTGGGATTTGTACGACATCAAAATATGTAGCAAATTTTTCGACATCCACTGCGGAATGCACATCACTTAATATTTTGAGTCCAAATGCTTGCTTCACTTCGTAAAGATACTGAACTGCAAGTTCATCCCCTATCCCAGCAAAGGATTTTAGGCTTGTTCGATTTGCCTTCCGATAAGAGGATTTAAAGAAAAATTGCACGGGAAATTTTTTCTCAATATCAACAAAACTTTGTGCAACTTCGAAAAGCAGGTCCCTGGATTCAACAACACAGGGACCAGCTATTACAATGAATTTAACCATCGAATTACTTTGCAATTATTAATGGAACAATCTGCATATAGCTTCCAGAACGGAATTTCAAATAATAAACTCCATCGCCCAAATCTGAAACATTGAGGAAGAGATTATATCCCCCAGCCTTCATCTTCTCTTCGAAAATTGTCTTTACCTGTTGACCATAAACATTGTAAAGGGTCATATCAACATAATCATCAAAAGCTATTCCAAAGCTTATAGTAACTTCATTCCCCGCTGGGTTTGGCTCTGGTGCGTTTAAATAATATTTATGCTCCGAAACCGTTATCAATCGACCATCCACAAAGCACACATTCGATAAAATGATTTTCGAAACAACATCGAGAGGCGAAATACAACTATTGCTTCGGAAATCCAAATCGAAAGTAGATTCCTTAACATCTCCAAGAAATACGGTAAAGTCGATTGTAAACAATTCAAGGTCGAATGGCGTGGTAAGGTTCCCGGTGCCATCTAAACTGAGATGTCCGGGTTCAACAACTTTCGAGGAATTCCAAGTCCAATTTTTCAAATTCGAAGCAGGAAGAATTGTATCTATTCGTATCATTTTGTTGTTATAGAAGATATCGAGATTCATCGAGCTAATAACAGAGTTGTAAAGCTTAGGCGTTCGAGCTTTAACGGTAAGTTTTCTCGAAAACATTGGTTCCAAGCGCCATTCAGGATTATCGGAATAAAAATCGAGCAAAACACCAGTGCCTTTAAGCTGAACAACTATATCGAGGTCAATGGATGTTTTAAATTTCAATGTAGCTTCGTAAACTTTTGCATCAGGTGGTTCAAATGTCAACTTCAGAACTGTGAAATTGCTTGGCGGAACAACAATCGGGAAGTTCTCGTTCAATCTAAATGCTTCGGCTCCGATTCCAGTAATTTCAAAGCCAGTGATTGTGATTGGAGTTTGCCAGCTATCGTTATTTAATTTCATATCGTAATGATTCTGGTCGCAAATCAAGCTATTGCCAAAATCAATTGAACTAACAGTGCTTAGACCAAGCCCATCGCATTCTGCATCAAAAGTTGTATCAATTCGCGGGCTTGGATTCGGACCCGGGGCAGCATCGTGTTGTATCTCGATTAAATCAGCACGAGTGCCCGGCGTTTTTGGGATGAAATAAACTTCATAAACTTTGCTCGAAGACTTTGGAATTATCTCATTTTCTGGGACTGAATTGACCCAAGTGAAATCGCCAGTCTTATATTTAAAGTCCATCTTGTAAATGAACAAATCGGCAGTTGTGCTTGGATTCGACACTTCAAATTCAGCCATTCCGCGTTCCCCCGGTTTAACTGCATCCAAGCAAGTCCATTTCAACTCAATTTTCGGCAGGATTCCTTCGCCCTTAACGTTTGCAAGCAAATCGCTCAAAAGCCCTTCAAACTTAACAACTATTGTGTTAGAATAAGATATCTCCTCGTCGGGAACAAATCTAATTGGTATCAAAATGCTATCATTTTGTGGAATTACAACGGGAAGATTAACCGGAGGTTGATTAATAAACTGGAAGTTCGGAATTGGGTCCTGGAAAGAAATATCGATTAGCTTTTGAGGAATTGAACTTCTGTTAATAATCACTAAGTTTGTATCATTCAAAGTCTTCAACCTCCTGCCCTTCCAATCGATAGATTGAACAAGAATGTCGGCATCTACTCCTGTGCCAATAAGCTCGGTTTCGGGGCTTATGCATCCAGTAGGAAGTTCAAACTTTAAAGTTGCTTTCCTTAAACCCGCCCCGGAAGGTATAAATGAAACTTCCAAATCCAAACAAGAGTCAGGCTTTACAATTAAGCTATAAAATGGCACAGAAAAATCGGAAGCATTCGGTCCATAAATCACTAATTTAACGGGGACGGAAGCTGGATTTGTATTCTTGAAAATGCACTTGACTAATTTGGTAACTTTAACACTCAGATTCGAAGGACCAAGATTCACTTGTGGAACAGATTCACCAGAACAAACACCTTCGCCACTCAAATTCAATACAAGATTGCTTCCACAGTCAGGAGTTAAAATCAATTGGGCATTTCTCGGTCCAACATCTTTTGGTTCAAAAACGATTTCCAATGGAATGCATTCGCCAGGAAGTATTTTCCTCCCCACAAGCGAAAAGCCTAATTTAAATTCATTTGAATTTGCACCTGTAATTGTGTTATTCACAATAGTAATTGGAACATTTCCAACGTTGCAGATAAAATTACTTACAACAGAATCTATAATCAAGCCAATTGTGCATTCGGCAAAAACAAAATTGTTGTTTGCAAATTTCCAAACAGGCGATTGAACAGAAAATACAGAATCACTTATATCTTCGCTTCCCGGACTTCCACCATACCTACGAATAAATACATCGTTTTTACCTTTGCTTGTAATAACGATATTATCACTTTTTAGAGTACCGGTGAAGCTTCCAACCTCGTATCTATCGCCATTACCATCGTAGGCAACCATTTTCGAAAATGTGCCATCGTCGGTACCGCCTTTTTGGGTATATTGAATGGACAAATCTGGATACAAAACCCCTGTGAAAGTTGTAGGAACAGTTACTTTGGGCAAAGAGTAATTCACTGTTTGTATTTGATTGAGATATTCCCCAAGAATAATAATCTCATCAGAATTTGGTGGGTTGTTCACTTTATACTTAATTTTTTGCCCCCAAGCCTTAAAATTATTGTAAGTTTGGTTTGGTCCTATCAGCGTAACAAGGGGAGATGACCCACTTGCTGGGAATTTTGCAACAAAGCAATATGGAGCACCAGCAATGGGCATATTTGGAGATATGTATCCAAAAGTAGCAGTTTGCTGGCAAGTTCCAACAACATAAGCATTGCCTGCGCGGTCGACACAAATTCCAGCAGCTGTATCAACACCATATCCACCGGCAGATTGTGCCCAGATTAGATTTCCGTCTCGGTCGTACTTTGCCACAAATAAATCGTAGCCACCAACACTTGTTAGCCTTTTGTTGTTCTCGAATTCGATGGTTCCAGAAAATGAACCACAAATGTACACATAAGAGTTATCTTCTGTAATTGCTATGCTTCGTCCAAAATCATCTTCGGGACCTCCAATTCCCTTTGCCCAAATATATGAAGAAACAGGAGCAACCGTCGCTTTGATACGGAAGTTATTGCCACCAACCGGGGGTATCCATTTGTACGAAAGTCCCCGAACATTCGAGGCAAGCGAACGCCAAGAAGTTCCACCATCGGTACTGTAAAATAGGTTTACAGGCTTATCGGGTTCAACCCCACTCCAAATTATATTAATTGTATCACAAACCGAAAAGATTTCGCCACCATTTGGAGAGATAATCCGCACCTGAGAAATTCCCCCGATTAGTTTAACTTGTGCTGGACAGGGCTTTGCTGTAATGTACATCGTAGCTTCGCGATATGCCCTTGTTGAACCTTGGGTAAAGCGTATCCGAATTGTCCTCGAACCACCGGCTGGAATTGTAAAAGGCGGAGCTCCGCCAGACCCACCCACATCCCAATTTACAACTTGAAAATATGAAGTCGGGATTATTTTAATATCCGAAATAGCATAATCTGTGACAGGCGAATTTATAGTCAAATCCATTTCATTAAATTGATTCGGAGCGGGGTCGAGAAAATCGTAAATATTTCCATCGATTGGTAATTTAGCAATACTGAAAGGAGGAGCTTCGTAACTTCGTTCAATTGTAACAGATTGCCGTTTGAAAACTATTCGAATATCCCTAATTAAATCCAATTTATCGCAACCATATTCGGTTATCCAAGTTAGATTACAAAGCTGTTTCCTTTGGATATCCAAGGCAATGAACCTATAAATATTTTCAAGTTCGTCCTTGGTTTCAACTTTGTAAGCTTTCCCTCCTGTTTTAGATGAAATTTCCTCTAATGCTGGATGCATAGGCATAGCAAGGGTAATAGCATAAACTTGTGCATTAACCCTTTGTAGTTCCTTAACAATAGAATCAGTTTTCGGTGGGTCATTAGGTTCGCCATCGGTTAAAAAGACAATTATTCTTCTCTTGGTTGGGTCGGGCGAGCCATTTAAGAAAAGATTTATAGCGCCATTATCTCTATCGAGGAAAGGGGGCTCATATTTGGTTCCGCCGCCAACCCAAGTATTGTTCAGCGAATCCAACAGCTCTTTTTTGTTATCAGTGAAATTGCAACGAATATATGCAAAATTCCCAAAAGAGATTAAAGCAACCTTTGTCCCAGTCCTGAAGTTGATAGTATTCACAAAAGCTTCGACGCCAAGTTTAACCCAATCCCAACGCCTTTCTCCAGCTTCGTTTGCCAAAAGCATCGAAGTGCTTTGGTCAACAACCAAAATTATGCTCACCGCTGGCTCGACAAGTGTATCTTTACATTCAACTTGCACGGTGGAGTTCATATTTTTCCCGCGTTCGAAAACATCGAAATCGCTTGGCTTTAAATCTTTGTAGCTTTGGCCTGTGGCATCCAACGCTATAAAAGTGCATCGAATTAGCGGAAATTTCGAAGCATCTACTTCCGAGATAGAAAAAGTTGCTTCCTGACCGAATAATTTCAAGCTGAACAAAAACAACAAAAGAAAAACAACATTTTTCATTTTTAACCCTTTATTTGTTATACATTTTTTCAATTTCCACACTGCTATCATACAAATTTACCGAAAATTCAAGATTTTTAGTATCAACTTTTGCTAAGCCACCAATTGGAAATGTAAAAAACTTATTTGTGTGACCAAATGGAAAATTAATCAGAACGGGAAAATCATACTTTTTAAAAGTCTGGTCGAAAATTTCTCGAAGAGTGAAAGAATAATCGGGGAAAAAGTTCCTTCGGGCATCCAACTTCCCAAAATAACCAAGCACAACTCCGGCACATTGCTCAAACTTTCCCGAAAGTTCAAGTTGTTTCAACATCCTATCGATTTTGTAGGGATGCTCCGAAACTTCTTCGAAGAACAAGATTTTCCCTCTTGCGTCGAAGTCGAAAGGAGTTCCCAACAGCGAAACCAAATTCGACAAGTTTCCTCCCACAAGCCGCCCACTAACTTTTCCTTCATTCAGCACATTCTCTTTTGAAAATTTATAAACAAAGGGCAAATTGGATTGAAGTTTATTACCAAAGAGCATATAATCTAGAATTTTCCGAGTAAATCCATCCAGACTAAAATTCCCCGTTGGTCCGTGAAATGTAATCAAACGAGTTTTCTCCGTGATAGCATTCAATAGAACGGTAATATCGCTGAAACCGATAAAAATTTTGGGGTTTTGCTTGATTATTTCGTAATCAATTAAGTCCAAAATCCGTATCGAGCCATAGCCACCGCGAGCCGAAACAATCGCTTTGATTGATGGGTCGGCGAAAAATTTATTTATCTCATTCGCTCGAAACTTATCGTCCTTCGATAGATAGCGAAATTTCTTGTCTCGCAATGTAATTGTTTCGCCCAAAATAACTTTACAACGATGTCTGGCAAGGTAATTAACAAAATTATGTATTTCCCAAGCATTACTTGGGCTGGCTGAGGCAGTAAAAGCAACTGTGGCTCCTTCCGAAAGCGAAGCGGGAACGATATAATCACATTCGACTGAGGATTCGCCCGCTCGAACAAATTTGGTTGGCATCGAAAGTGCAAACATTGCAAGCCCCATTGTCGTAAAAAAATTTCTCCTTCCCAAATCCATAAAACTAAACCATATAATAATGCAAACATAGGAAATAAGTTACAAAATTCGTGAAAAATTCGTAATTTTGTATTTACTGGAAAGGTGCAGGAGTGGCTGAACTGGCACGACTGGAAATCGTGTGTACGGCCAAAAGCCGTACCGAGGGTTCGAATCCCTCCCTTTCCGCTAAACACTAGCTATGTAGGGGCAAAAAATTGTTTGCCCGTGTAAGATATTAACCCGAATTATGCATTAGAGACATCCAAAGGGGAGAAAAATTATCGATATTTTCAACGCAAACAATGCTGATATTAATCTTAATCTTCTTCACGGACTTACTTGTTTTTCTGTAAACTCATACTCTAACTGCTCAACTTTTTTAGTTAATTCTTTCATCCCTGCAACCTATTATTTTTGTTAAAATTACGAAAAATTAAATTTCTTTATTGCATATTTCGGGATTAATTTATTTGATTTTTTAATTGAAAAACCGATTTTTTGACCCACACGGAATTCATTACAAAAAGACATCGGATGTTTGTGAAACATCCGATGTCTGAAAAATTACAAATTTTTGCAGGATCGAACCTGTGTGTTCGCTCCCCGTTTTTATACGTCAGACATTAATGCTACATCCTAAGCCGATTTGTTTCGTTGGGTATGATTGTATATTTTTTAGGTACAATTCATAAATTACCCCAACAATAGAGCAAATCAAGATAAATTTTAAAGTTCAATTAAAAGTGGATTGTATTAAGTAATTACCAAATTTAACCATCCAATTGTTCACAGAGCTTTTGCGGTGCCAATCTCCTCCATCATTTGGTTTGCTTCTTGGTTTTCAGGTTCTAATTTCAGCACCCAGTCGAGCATTCTACGGGCTTCTTCGTAATCTTTGACCTTTATAAAACATTTTGCCGAGCCAAGATAAGCCGATACATTCCTATCATTCAATTTTAAGGCTTCTGTAAACAATTGCGAGGAGTTCTCGATGTCTCCCATATCGAACATAATATTTGCCATATCGACCAAAATCACATCAAGCGAGTTGCCTAAAACCGATTCAAAACGCCTTGCATTCCATTGCGAAACCAAATCGGTGTACTTTTCTAATGCCTCGACCAAATTCCCTTGCAAATACAGCATTTTCGACTTTAAGTACAACACATCGATATTGTTTGGCTCAAGTCTTTCGACAGCTTCGAGTAATTGAGCAGCCTCCGAAAATTCAGATTTCAAAATATGTATTATTGCAAGTCTTAAAAAGTAAAAGATTTGGTATTTAACCGAAAGAGAGTCAATTTGGTTAGACATCTCAATGTAAATTTCCAAAGCTTTGTCCAATTCTCCGTTGTCGAAGAATCGTTCTGCTTCGCCAAGTTTAATCTGAACATCAACAATATCGACTAATTTGTCCTTCGCTCTTTTGGAAAGGTCTTTGCCGTAAAGATAATCAATACGAGAGAGTAGTTTCAATGTGGAACGCTTCCAAGTCCAGTATTTTCGGGCATAACTCGAAGCCAAAATCCCACGAACAGTAATATCGGCAGGATTTTGATAAATCGACTTCAACAAATTAGTCAAGTAATCGCCGTCGGGCTCAAGCAGAAAAGCTTCGCTTACAAGCGGGTCGTTATCAATAAAATTCCCAATAGAAATCTTATAGGATGGAATTTTCCAAGCAAATTCATCGAGGACGAAATCTTCGGTGGCTCCACCTTCGGTTACAATAACAGGCAAGCCACAAGCCATTGCCTCCAATGTTGGTAGCGAAAATCCCTCGCCTCGATACGGTGAAACAAACACATCGCAAGCCCGATATAAACTCGCCATTTCTTCTTCTGTAAAGTAATTTTTGTAATAGATAATCTCAGGTGTATCGGGGGTGTTTCGGATTTTCTCAATCAACTGCTCGGAAGTTTTTCCACGATAAACCGATTCGGTTCCCATATCTTTCACAACAAGAACAACGTCATCCCGTGAAGTAAATGCACTAACAAAGCTTTCCAACAAGATATCGAATCCTTTTCTGTAAGTTGTTCCCCCAACAAACAAGAATTTCAACTTTTTGTTTGTAGGCAAAGGATACTTTTTACCATTTGGTTGAAAAAGTGTTGGGTCAATTCCATTTGGAACGACTTGAACTTTATTGAACGGCAAGCTACTATTCAAAAACGCTTGTCGGGTGTAATTCGAAGGAACCCAAAGTTCATCTGCATATTGGAAAAATTCTACGAAGCGCCGCGGCAAAGTCGAAAACTCCCAAGGCTGCATAATCACCCATTTCGCTCCACGCGGTGGTTCAGATTTTGGAGGCCATTGGTGCCGAATCCACAAATACGGCAATTTCTTTACCTTTTCCGAGGGCTCCTCCTTAAACCTAATATCATACTTCGCAAGTTTTTCATACTTTGGATTGCCCTGTGGCAAAAATTGTTCTGTTTCGTATGGAACAATTGTAACTTCGACCAATCCAGTGTCAATCAAATTTGAACAATGCTCTCGGTTTATTAAAGCAAGAGAATGATACACGAACTGAGAACCTTCCCACACAACGTTCAACTCGGGTTCAGATTCCTGACTAACTTCCGTCTGAAAGGTTAAAGTTTCGGGAATCACCCTCGTTTCTTGCTCTGCAGCAACTTTTCCGCTTGCGGGCGACAAGAGCTGCTCCAAGTCGCTTAAATCGAAGACTTTTTCTTCATAATTTTCGACCGACTGCGAGACTTTTGATTGAGTTTGCTCTTGGAGTTTCTTTGCAAAGTTTTGACTTTCGACAAGACTTGACAGAAAAGAAAATTCTTCGGGGAGCGTGGCTTTCTCTTCCTCGACAGGTTGAGGCTCAGAAGCCAGTTTTTCAGTCCTTTGAAATTCATCCTTTTCGGTTTCAATAAAAAATTCCTCGATTGTTAGCTGTTTGGGAACTTTAAAAGTAACATTATAGGTAAAAGAATACGAAGTTTCATCTTCCATTGCAAAATGGATTATTTCGTAACCGAGACCTTCGAAAGCATCCTGAACTTCATTTGGCAAAATCTTGGGCTTTGTGAATTTAACTGTGGAAAGCTTGGGACTTGCCGATAACCGACTGGTTACAATTAATTCATAATCTTTTGGATTCACCAATGTCCTATTTATCAGAGCATTCAAAATCTTCTCCAAATGTGCTATGTGTTCGCTAAACGAATAGTATTGTTTCAAGTTCTTTCGCATCTGCTCAACAATTTCAGGATTCAGTGTGCAGTATCTAATCGCACTTACAAGCGAGTCAATATCGTCTGGGTCGAAAAGGAAGCCGTTGACCCCATCGACAACAAAGTCAGGAACTCCGCCAATTTCCGAGCCAATGATTGGCAACCGCATAGAATTTGCTTCGGTTAAAACAAAAGGCGCAGGGTCTTCGTAAATCGGTGGAATTACAGCGCAATCGATTTCCTTGGCAATTCGGGGAAGCTCATTATGCGAATATTCTCCATAAAAGCGAACATTCTTTTTCTTATCGAGGGCTTGCAGTTGCTGAAAATAAGTTGGACCGCTGAATCCATAGACGTAAAATTCGGCATCTGAAGGCAAGAAATATTGTGCCGCCAAAACAAAATTGTGAACACCCTTCGTTGGATACAATCCGCCCAAATACCCAAAACGAATTCGACCCGAAATTTTCCTTTGTGCTTCCTTTTGTAACTCAGGATTCGACCAAAGATTATCAACCGTTGGATTTATTTGGTGAACAACTATTATTTTGTCTTTATTTCCCGAAAATTCTTTAACAATTTGCTTCTGGCGTCGTGATACAGCCAATACCAAGTCGATGTATTCATTTATTAACTTCTTCGAATATTGTAATCTTTTGTTAAAAAGTTCCTTCTTTTCGGGGAATTTTCTTGCATGTTCTGAGTTTTCGAAAAAATCAACGGTTCTCCAACGTTGCAAATCAGAATTTATCATATATAAATCGGGATCGAGTAAATAGTAATTGTACAAGTTAAACATTGTCGGCAAATTATAACTTTTTGCAATTTCGGGAAGTGAAAGCGTAAGCCCATGCAGGTTGTGAAAATACACAACATCGGGTTCTACTTTTTCTAAAACTTTGCGGAATGCATTTTCAACCATTTTGTCCGAAATTTCCCGCTCGGGATTAAGTGGGTCTTTGAACGCCGCTGGTCGATTATACAAACCAAATAACTTAACACCATCCTCAACAAACTCCTCCATTGAATACGGGGGCATACTACTATCGTACCGCAACGAAGCAAAAAAGACCGAAACATCCCACCCCCTCTTCGCAAGTTCCAAAGCCAAAGTTCTGGGGAATGTCGTTCCTCCCCCTGTTTCTTTCCATCCATACATTACAAACAATACCTTTTTCATATCCTTTCCGACCTCCTCTTGTTTATTTATCAAAATTTTTGTCAACAATCTATTGTTTGGAATGATTCCAAACGGAACCTTCGAATCTTCGAACAAGTTCTGATTCAAAATTACAGAATTTGCCCATTGTAATTGCATATCGGTGAACAAGTCTTTGTGTTTCTCAATTATCTTCGCTTTATAAAATGAATCCATTCGTATATTCTGAGTTTCTATCTTCCAGTAATCGTTAGTTTTCGAAATAACGCAAGGTTCAGAATTGTGAACACCAAAGATTCCATTTTTACCAAGTCGCAGAAAATATTCCCAAAGTGAATAACCAACAGGAAAAGATTCATCAAAATCCCCATTTTCGATAAGAATTCTTCTCGGAAAGAAACAATAACAGGGTATAAAACCAAATTTCTTTAGCTTATCGAAACTGAAATCTAAAGATGTTACAACTCGTTGTTCATTTTTTAAAATGTAGTCAGAATACAAAAATTTGTCCTGCTCACGTTCTTTGAAAAACGATAGACCCGAGCGAAAACAATCGGGCGAAATCTCATCGCCAGCATAGATGAAGCAAATATATTTTCCCAAAGCAATTTTAAAAGCAAAGTTCCGAAAAACCACTTCCTCGAACTCGTCCAAAAATCCTTTGTTCGAAATAATTTCAAAATCAAATAAATCTTGAAATGAAATAGAATAAAGTGTTCGCTCATAATCTTCATCCGAAGCTCCTTTTCGTCTGATTACCACCAACGAGAAAATATCATTGTTTGGATTTTCAAAATGATATGGAAGATTGTACAAAGCATTTTTAGTTATTAAACTTATTTTCTCTTTTCCAAATCTTTTTTCAATTGCATTTTTAAAGAAACTATCCGAGAGATTTTCCTTGCTCACTCGCGAAAGATATAATTCTGGGATATATTTTAAGCCCAAAATACTATTCAACTTAACAACGTTGAAGTGTGAAGATGAAAGAAAGTCAAAAAAATTCAAAAAGTTGAATTCTTCCTGCCCAATTGATTTCGAAATGTATGCCAAAACAACATCTCGTTTAACAAGAACCAAAGAAGGAAAAAGTTCAAAAGAGTGCGAAAAGTTTTGAATATATTGCGGGAAATTTGTCGCAACCAAACTTTCGGTGCTCTCGAAAACTTCGGCATCATTTCTTGCAAACAAAAAATCGGAATATGCACCATCGAAATTGCTGTTGTTCAAAAGAAAGTAATACAACATTGCCAATGCGTCAGGTCTTAAACTACAATCCGTATTGCAAACAGCAAAAAATTCTGAATTTGAACTTTCGACTATCGACAAAATTGTATTTGTGTCGCAAGAATCAAAAATCCGAAGAGAATTTTTACTTTCCGTAAGATAATCGCTGATTTTTTGCAGAAATAAAATTTCATTTTCATCTTGTGTGAAAATTGAAATCGAACACCAGCCATCCTTGAAGGCAGTTTGCTTTAAAAGGGAAAAAATTGATTCTTCTTTACGCCCAAAGTCTTGCTTGGAAAAAAGCAGAACATTAAGATGAAGATTATTGTCGCTTTCCATTGCTTCAAAAATGGCTAATATTATGCAAATTCAAACTACATTTCATCTAAAATCCATAAGAATAAGCATTTGCAAAATTTATGCCATAAAAATTTTAGGAGCATTTTCGGGGCAGACACATAGGTCTGCCCCTACGATGGTGATGGTGATGAAATGATTGGGAATTGTGTTTTCTTGTAGGGGCGAATAAATATTCGCCCCTACATTTTTTGGCGGGTTGACCGAAAACTTTCGTTCGTATTCATAGCGAAATTCACTACAAAAAGACATCGGATGTTTGCGAAACCTCCAATGTCTGAAAAATTTACAAATTCTTGTAATGGCAAATCAGTGTATTCGCTCCCTGTTCCAATATGTTCAATCCTTGTATTACATTCTATGGCGAGATGTTTTGTTGAGTGTGATGATATATTTGTTTAACCCGAATTATGCATTTAAAAAAATTAATTTTTTGCAATTTTAACAAAAATAATAGGTTGCAGGGATGAAAGAATTAACTAAAAAAGTTGAGCAGTTAGAGTATGAGTTT